>ENA-ORUV01000051-ORUV01000051.1-human-gut-metagenome-genome-assembly--contig:-NODE-51-length-93313-cov-7.198_pt1 | contig 93313 bp, 85 predicted proteins | sample MGYA00242089_ERZ509229 | MGnify/ENA primary metagenome ERZ509229 (study PRJEB26280, sample SAMEA2338805) | human gut metagenome | biome: human gut; feature: human-associated habitat; material: faeces...
GCGTCGTATACCTCCGCCACATCGGACAGATGGATAATGTCCCCGCCCGAAAGAGGGATTGCCACGTTTTTCAGACTCTCCGTACTTTCGTAGTCATTTCCCACGCTGACATCCAGCTTCTGCTTTCCCACATTTATATCACCGGCCGGTATGGTAAAATCCGCGGCTCCCACCAGCTGGGCCACGGTGCTGATACTGAGATGATACTGCTCCAGCTTCTCCGGAATCAGTTCTATGCGGGCATACTCCTTCTGTCCGCCGGAAATGGACACCTCGCCCACGGAGCTGAGTTTCTCAAATTCCGGCACCAGCTTCTCATCCACATATGTATAGAGATTACCGTCCACGGCCCCGCTTACGGCAAGGGTAACCACCGGCTGGGAGTTCATATCCAGCTCCATGATATTGGGCTCCTCAATGTCGTCCGGCATGTCGCTGCGGATTCCGTCAATGGCCTTCTTAAGGTCGATGTAGGCCGTATCCATGTTAGTGCCGTACTCATATTGAATCAGCACCACAGCCACATTTTCCTGGGAGTAGGATTGGACCGTGTCCACTCCGTCCAGGGCCGAGATGGCGTCCTCCTGTTTCACCGTAATCAGGTCGTTCACGTCCTCCGGGCTGGCCCCTGCATACACCGTGGCAATAACCAGCATGGGCATTTCCATCTCCGGCGTAAGCTCCAGCTTGGTCCCCAAAAGCGACTGTACGCCAAAATAAGCAATGGTAATCAGGCACAGCACGATGGTGATGGGCCTGCGCACCGCAAACTTAGTAATATTAACCATCTATTGTCACCTGCCCATCCTGTGTGCCGTCTCCCTCCATGCCGCCGTTTTGCACACTATCATCCTCCATGCTGTCCGCATCCGTGTTCCCGTCATGAATCACCTCTGCCCCGTCCATCAGCTCATTGCTCCAGCTGGTAATCACCATGCTCTCCTCTGTCAGTCCGGATTTCACCTCCATTGTATTTGAGTCATAGATACCGGATTCAATCATTGTCTTCCTGGCTGTCCCACCCTCATAGCAGTATACAAAGGCCTCTCCTTTGTCGTAATTCACCGCATCCACCGGCACAGTCAGCACATTCTCCGCCCGGCTCATGACAGCGGTCAGCTTGACACGGGTGCCTGTGGTCAGTCCGGCTGACTGGGGTATGGACGCCTTGGCATCGTACAGGCCTGTGGCGGAATTTACCATGGTTCCAATCTCCGCCACCACACCCTCATAGGCAGTTCCGTTCTTCTCAATGGATATCACATCATCCAGGGACAGGGTCTGGTGTATCTTTTCCGTAATCCCGAATTTGACCTGAAGCTGGTCACCGGCCGATATGACGCAAATCTGGGCGGATGTGTCCACATGGTCGTGAGGCTCCACGGACCTGGACTCCACGGTCCCGCTTATGGGCGCTGTCACCGTGGTGTATTCCAGCTGCAGGTCATACTGGTTCCTGGCCGTCTCATAAGCAATCCTGGCGTTCTGGTCCGCGTTTTCAGCCTGTTCCATGGTCTGCTCAGACACATAGCCCTGGGTATATAAGGCTCTTGTACGGGTCAGATTGCTGGCCGCATCCCTTACGGATACCTCTGCCGCGTCCATCTGCAGCTTAAGGGCTGTCAGGGCATCCGAATCAATCTTTACCAGGGCCTGGCCTGCCTCCACCCGGTCCCCTGCCTGAAAATACACCTCCAGCACCTCGCCTCCCATCTTGGGCTGCACCGCTGCCTTGGACTGGGGCTCAATCACCCCTGTCAGCTCCGTGTAAAGGATAATATCTCCCTTCCTGGGATGGACTGCCGATACAGTGGGACGGGACTCGTACTCCTCCTCCCCGCCTCTGCCGCCCAATATAAAGGCAGCTGCACCGATAACTGCAATCACAGCAACAGATATCATGATTCCTTTTTTTCTGTTCATCATTCTTCCTTTGATCCTTCCTGGTTTGAAATATTTGCGGTTCCTATAAATAGCGGTTCCTTTGATTCCGCCTCGTACCCCTCAGAGCCGGAGATGTTCTGCAGGGCCCTTTCCACAATCATAAGCTGGCATCTGACGGCTCTCCCCTCTTCTTCCATATCCGGGCTGTCCAGGGCATATACAATCAGGGTCCTGAGCAGCAGCCCTGCCGCCAAATCCACGGCATGGGCAAAATACTCTTCACCCAGCTTTGGATACCGGCTTCTGTTCATCTCCCCATAACACTGTGTAAAAAAACGGCGTCTGTACTCTGTGCCATGGAATTCCATGCCCACCTCCATAGCCAGACGGCGGCAGGTCCGGTCCTCCAGGATTTCCCTGCCCACGGAAACATAGTCCCTCCACTGCTCCTGAGCCTTAAACTCCTGTATCGCCCGGCAGGACGCTTCATAAAAGCATCCCTTCTCTTCCCTGAGGCAGGACATATAGACTGCTCCTGCCTCCTCATACATCCGTCTTAAAACAGCCTGGTATAAATCCCTCTTATCCTCAAAATAAATATAAAAGCTTGCCCTGGATATATGGGCCTGACGGATGAATTCACTGACCCGCATGTACTTAAAGGAATCCTTTGAGAACTGGTCCAGCGCTGCATCCAAAATGGCTTTTCTCTTTTCCGGATCCAGATTTATGAAATTTCTCGATGGCATATCCATTCCTTTCCCGGTTTATCAGCAATTAAAAAAAGGGCTGCCGTAAATCGTGTACCCCCCTTTTCATCGTGGCTTTATCATATAAAATAATATTCTATTTTTCTACGGTCATTTTTTCAAAAATGTGTACACAAAAAGCCATAGGTGTGTAAAATTACACACCTATGGCTTTTTGTATACATGGGCGGGTGGGCGGACCGGCTCTCTGCCGTCCTGTCCCTGTGTTTATAAAGGCAGAATATAAATCCCAGCATATACCGGCACGGGTTTCCGGATGGACTTTGGGACATCATTCCGAAAACAACTCAGGGAATGCCGTTCTTCTTCCCTTAATCAGCCGGATAAGCTGGTCCACGATTTTATCGATGTCTTCTTCTGTCTGGAACTTACGCTCCATCAGGATACCCAGTATGCCATATATAAAAAAGTGCATGGCAAGGTCCATCTCATCCTTTTTCATATTCAGCGGTTTACCCTTTTCCTCTATCAGACGTGAAAAATAACGGTACACCTTATCAAACATCACCCTAGCCAGCATCATGTGCTCACGGCTCTCCATAATACGCTCCAAATGTCCCTGATGGGGCAGCAGATACCGGAAAAAACATTTCAGGGCTTCCTCCGGCGTGGGAGCGGCCATGCTTTCCTCCAAAAGCTTTTCCAGCTCCTGGTCTGCAATTGCATCCATCAGGTCATATATATCCCTGAAATAATAGTAAAAAGTCTTGCGCGTCAGTCCGCATTGCTCCACAATATCTTTTATTGTTATCTTATCAATATGCTTAACCTTTTCCAGCTCGTAGAACGCCCGGATGATTCTCTCCCTTGTCTGCACCAGCATACATTTCCTCCTCGGCACCTCTGTCACTTTTCTGCCGACATTGTACCACAGGATTGCCGCTGTCTGCAATCATTCATAATGATAACCTTTTTATATTAGCGGAACACCTCCACCTCAAAGCCCACAATTTCGCCCAGCTCCTGTAATTCCTTTACATAATTGCCGTAAATGATGGCCTGGTGATGTCCGTAACCGCCCTTTGCCAATGCCTGGCGGAACTCCCTGGCGCCGCCCTCAACCTCGTAATATACCGCGGGGCTGCAGTATACGGGACGGAATTCGCACCCCAGAGTATGGCCTACGGCTACCATCATTTTAGTACCCTGGCGGTTAAAGCGGCCAAAGGTAACCACCTGTCCTTCCTCCTCTGCCATATCCACATGATAATGGGCTCCCCAGCCCTGGGTAGTAAAGTGGGTCAGCTCATATCTCTGCTCCGGCTGGTCAAATCCGCGCATCCTGCGCACCGGCACAGCGTGGTGGATTTCCAGTACATCGTGGTCAAATACCCGGCCAGGCTGTGTCAGAAGCCTGGGCATTCCCAGCTGCTCCAGAGTCTTGCTTCCGGCAGGCACCAGTACCGGGTTGCCCATGAACACGCTCCGGCGGGTCAGGTACATCATCATCATGGCCATCCATACGGTCAGATCCTCCTCACATGCAGACGGAATCCTGTCATCCTTATTCAGGGAGTGGGTGATGCAGGGAACGCACTTATTCTTCTGGGGAAGGAGGCTGGCACACAGTTCCTTGCACGGGGTGGTAAACGCATTGCAGTCGTAGCGCTCCATCATTTTTCGCGCCGCGTGGAAATACCGCAGGTCGCTGCACAGATACTCCTCTGTAATATCCACTTTGTCCGCCCCTTCTATCAGGGCCCTGGCCTCCTGATGAATTCCCTCGTCCGCCGGTATCTCATCAAAATAGTTGAACACCTGCCTGAAATCAATGCGGTTATGGCGGATACCATACCGTGTGAACAGGCTTACCAGGTCACAGCAGCTGGTATTGACCGATGCCGGCGTCTGCTCGGAATTGGAGAATCAAAATTTTTGTATTTGCAACAGCCTTACGTACTTGGAGACAAGTCAGAATACGGTTGTACTCTTCATAATCATGAGCCATATATGCCTCCAGTCCGATATCCCTGTAATATCCCACAAGATCGATGGGGGTAGGTCCCGGATTAATCATGGAAATGGGCTTGTTCAATCCGGGATCTATGGCGGGCCTGTCCGCGATGGAATACGCGATGGCTGCTGTGATCACAGGCACCACAAATCCCATGCCAATCTTACCGGTTCTCCAGATATACCAGAGCAGGGTTCCCTCTGCCTCTGATACCTTGGTGCCTCCGATGGCAGTTCCCAGAGCCGCGCATAAGCCGGCGCCCACAACTATGGGAATCATAAATGATATTCCTGTTATCACATGCTTCTTAATCTCTGATAGTTTAAACCCACCCATAATCTTAATTCCCTCCGTTTTTCTTTTTTGTCAGTGCTTCCTCAATGCTCTGAAGCAATGCCCCTGTATTTTTCATTGCCTTCTCCGTGCTCATGCGCACCACCGGTTTACCCTTAAACCGGTTTTCCCCTGATATCTTCACATCAATAGCCAGGATGATCACATCTGCCGCCTCGATTTCCCCCGGTGTCAGCTGTTCCTCTATTCCAATGCTCCCCTGGGTCTCGATTCTGCATGTATATCCCAGCTTTCGGGCTGCCTGCTCCAGCTTTTCCTTGACAATGTATGTATGCGCGATACCCGCCGTACATGCCGTAACCCCTACTATATTCATCCTTTATCTCCTCCTTGTTCTTAGTGGTGTGGTTACCTCCTAGTAAAATGCTTCCAGAATATCTTCCTTTGTGCTGCTTCCCATCAGTTTTCCGCAAGTCCCTTCCTGTGCCAGCTTCTTGGCCACGCTGGCCATGAGTCGCAGGAAGTAGTCATCCTTATCCCTTTGATTGATGGCAAATATGATGAACATCTGCGCGGGCCGGCCATCCAGCGTCTCCCACTGTATAGGCCGCTCCAGCTTAAGGACCGATATACAGTTGCGCTTTACTGCCAGCGACTTTCCATGTGGAATGGCGATTCCGTCCCCAATTCCAGTCTTTCCCTGGGATTCCCTTATATATAAATCCTGCTTGAATTCTTCCTTGGATGTAATGCTTCCGTCCTTTAAAAGAAGGTCGCACACACATTCAAACACCTCCTCCTTATTCTGCGCCTTTACATTGACGGCCACTGCATTCTCATTGATTACCTCCCGCAGATTCATACTTTCCTGTCTCCTTTAACCATAGAATTTAAATAGTCCGCTATTTCTTCCTGTCCTTTCAGTCTGCGGAATTCCTCATAGGCTTCCTCATTGTCCAATAAGGTCACAATGGCGGAATAAAAACGGATGATTTGTCCCTTTGCCTTAAACCGTTCATCCAGATTCAATGGCAGAAGAAATATCCGGTCCACTCTCCTTCCCTGCCCCAGTCCACCGGTTCCTCCACAATATGGCGGCGGCAATGACCGGGTGGCAGACACAGAAAGCAGCTCCATGCGGAATGGCCACTCCAAGCTCCAGCACTGTGGATGTGGTTTCCTCCCGGTCCAGTACGGTCTGCTCATAATCCTCTGTAACATAACCCGCCTCTTCCAGTCTGGCGCACAGGAAAGATATGAGTTCTCTCTTATGTGTTCTTTCCGGAAAATGGTATACCAGGGACGAATGAAACAGCTGATACGCCGAAAGTTCCGTCTTTGCGGCAATCCGTCTCATCTTCTTTTTCCGGATCTGCTTCATATTATTCTGAATCTGCTGTATATCCCAGGGCTGCAGCACATTTCCAATCTGCACAACATCCCTGCCCGCAAACACAGCACCCACCGGAACAGATGATAAAGAAGGCTGTCAAAAAGGTATTCATCCCTGTCAAGCCCCTGTCCCAGAATATTGCCGGTAATGGAAATAACCTTATCCGTCACCCGGCTGATGTTCTGGTTGGCTTCCATATAAGTCTGCCTGGATGCCTCCCCTGTAAACTCCTGTATCTCTGCAGCTCCCAAAACCAATACTGCAAACTGCCCTTCGCCCTCCGGGAAAACCATATTATAATACTTCTTAAGGCTTTCCATGCATGCTCCGGCCATACTTCGGTCATATTCCGCGCCCTGCCACTCTGCCCCCTGATGTTCAAAATCCGCCGGAATCTCTGCATATTCCTTTTTCCTGATTCGCAGAACACACAGTGACAGGAGAAATGACAGCTGCTGGTACCCGTCAAAGCTGTAGTGTATCCCAAATTCTTTCTCCAGCCCTGCAATGGCCCCTGCTACCCCAGCCATATCAAATCCCCACAGGAACTTCTCTGTCTGGCTTTTCAGTGTCTGGTCCCCAAACTCATGACGCTTTCTGGATATATCCGCGAAGAGTTCCCACAAGGCCATGCGCCAGTAGTACTCGCTGCACTCTATTTGCAGTCCCTGCCCTCTCTTACAGGTGACGGCTACATGATGGGCCGCCAGCCATACGGAAGCCTGACTGGTGGCCTTCTCTGCGTCCAGCCGGCTTATTAGAAGCCTCTGCTCCAGTCTCATCTTCTGTATGCTTCTCTGCTTCAAAAGAAGTTCCAATATCTGGAAATAAATATCTGTACCATATAGCTCCGCCTGGTTCTCATCGTTCCATGCCTGCTTTGCCGCGTCCCAGTCCTTACCTTTCATGAGACAGACACCTTTGTTGCTCTTAGAGACAATCCTTCCCAGTCCGTGTTCTTTCAGAAAACTTCCCAGCTGCTTGAGGTCGTTCCTGATGGTCTTATAAGGGAACATTGCACATCCGCCGCCAGGCGCTCCACAGTCACAAATCCATCTGACCTGTACAGCAGCTTCAGAATTTTATATTGCCGTTTCTGCATCATGTTCCCTCCTGTATCCTGTTCCATTGCCCTGCCATCCCTTCGAAAAAGATGAGATTAATTTTTCTGATATCTGCGGAGATAGTGCTGCACTTCAAAATATTATAACACTGGCCAAACAAATCTCCACAGGCGATTCTTCTGTACTGATTCGCGGAGAAAGCGGGACTGGAAAAGAATTATTTGCCCGGTCAATCCACTATGCCTCTAACCGCAGGCATAAACCGTTCGTAGCTATCAATTGTGCATCTATTCCAGATACTCTGCTGGAGAGCGAACTATTTGGATATGAAAGAGGCGCGTTTTCCGGAGCTAATACGTCAGGAAAGGTGGGACGCTTTGAACTGGCAAATGGAGGAACTTTGTTTTTAGATGAAATCGGTGATATGCCGCTCCACTTACAGCCAAAACTCCTTCGTGTTTTACAAGATGGTTCTTTTCTAAGACTTGGTGGAAAAAATACGATTAAAGTTAATTTCCGGCTGATTACCGCTACCAATCGAAATCTGGAAAACATGATTAAAAATAAGGAATTTCGTGAAGACTTATATTTTCGGTTAAATGTAATACCAATCAATATACCGCCATTGAGAGAACGCAAGGATGATATTCCTCTTCTTGTAAACATAAAACTGGCTGAATATTGCCAAAAGCTGAATAAACCGCAAAAGAAGATTTCTAATGAACTGATGGAAGTATTTTGCAACGCCCACTGGAAAGGAAATGTCAGAGAACTGGAAAATGTGATTGAATATCTGGTAAATATATCGGAAAAAAACCTTATCACACCAAAATATCTACCTGATTACTTCAAAAGCATAGATATGAATCAGCAAAGCCATCGTATTCCTGACAGTGCAGAAATTCTTTCTCATATGGATGGAAAATCTTTAAATAATCTCACAGAATGCTTTGAAAAAGAGATTCTGATTTCCTATTTAAAACAATATGGAACTACAACCAAAGCTAAAAAAGAAATTGCAAATCAACTCAAAATCAACCTATCCACGCTATACCGCAAACTATACCGATATCATATTGATGATATGAAGAGATGAATACCGCAAAATTTGTTGCAAATGAACTTCGAAAAATGGGGCTGACTGTTTATGAGGGCACTGGTAAAACCGGTATCGTAGCGGATCTTAAAGCCGGAGAAGGCAAAACTGTTATTGGTTTAAGGGCAGACATGGATGCGATTCAGTTGGAAGAACCCGGAAAAGGTTCTAAGGCTATGATTGATGATGGACTGTTTGAAAAATATTCTATTGATGAGATTTACGTTCTACATAATATTCCGTTTATACCGGCAGGCGAGATACTGTTTTCCTCGAAAAAGGGCCTTGGGGCGTACTCCGCCGCTGCCCCTTTTTCACTTGCCGCTTTCACCTGCCGCTTTCACCTGACAGTCTCACCCCGTCCGCACTGTCTATACCCCAACAGCCGCCTTCATCTGCTTTACATAATCGCAGACAGGTTCCACGCAGTTTATTCCGTACCTGGCAATCATTTTCACAATGGCGCTTCCCACGATTACCCCGTCTGCCTGCGAAGCCATTTTACTGGCCTGTTCCGGAGTGGAGATGCCGAATCCAATGGCGCAGGGCACATTCCGGCCCTGCTTTACGGTGTCCACCATTTCCTTAATATTCGTGGTAATCTCGCTTCGGACACCCGTAACTCCAAGTGATGATACGCAGTACACAAATCCATCGGATTCCCTGGCTATGGCCTGGGCCCGCTCCCTGGATGTGGGCGCCACCAGATAAATCAGGGTCATATCGTATTTTTTACACGCCGGCAGCAGTTCCTCCCTCTCTTCAAAGGGCATATCCGGCACAATCAGGGCGTCTATTCCACAATCAGCGGCATTTTTCATGAACTTATCCACACCGTATGCAAACACCGGGTTGATATAGGTCATAAATGCCAGCGGCACATCTGTTTTTTGGCGAATCCGGCGCACCGTATCAAATATTTTATCTGTGGTGGTTCCTGAGGCCAGGGACCGAAGGTCTGCTTCCTGAATGACAATTCCCTCTGCCACCGGGTCGGAAAATGGTATCCCCAGCTCAATCAAATCCGCACCGGCCTCTGCCATTGCAGGCACGAGTGCTTCTGTAACGGAAAGATCCGGGTCGCCTGCTGTTATGAAAGGTATAAATGCCTTCTTATTCTCAAAAACCTGCTGTATCCTATTCATAGAGTTCTACCCCCTTATATCTGGCAATAGCCGCCACATCCTTGTCTCCCCTGCCGGAAAGATTGATAACAATAATCTGGTCTTTACCCATGGAGCCAGCCACCTTCCTGGCATAGGCCACCGCATGGGCGCTCTCCACTGCCGGAATGATTCCTTCCATACGTGACAGATATTCAAAGGAATCCACCGCCTCATCGTCTGTCACAGGCACATACACTGCCCTGCCGCTGTCATGCAGCTGCGCGTGCTCCGGCCCGATGCCCGGATAATCCAAACCCGCTGAGATGGAATACACCGGTGCAATCTGTCCATATTCATCCTGGCAGAAGTAAGATTTCATGCCGTGGAAAATCCCCAGCCGGCCCGTTGCTATGGTAGCCGCGGTCTGCTCTGTCTCCACACCCAGTCCCGCTGCCTCACAGCCTACCAGCTTCACGTCCTTTTCATCTATGAATTCATAGAAAGCTCCCATTGCATTGCTTCCGCCGCCCACACAGGCTATAACCATATCAGGAAGCTTTCCCTCCTTCTCCATAAGCTGCTCTCTTATTTCCCTGCCGATAACACTCTGGAAATCCCTTACCATCATGGGGAAGGGATGGGGTCCCATGACAGAACCTATGACATAGTGTGTGTCGGAGATGCGGTTCGTCCACTCCCTGAGCGTCTCATTGACAGCATCCTTTAATGTCTGTGTTCCGCTGGTCACCGGATGTACCTTGGCCCCTAACAGTTCCATACGGTATACATTGAGTGCCTGGCGGTCCGTATCCTCCTTTCCCATGTAGACCTCGCATTCCAGTCCCAAAAGGGCTGCCGCGGTGGCAGTTGCCACGCCGTGCTGTCCGGCCCCTGTCTCGGCAATCACCCTGGTCTTTCCCATCTTCTTAGCCAGAAGGACCTGCCCCAGAGCGTTATTGATTTTGTGGGATCCGGTGTGGTTTAAGTCCTCTCTTTTCAGGTAAATCCTGGCTCCGCCCAGGTCCTTTGTCATCTTCTCCGCATAATAGAGACGTGACGGACGGCCTGTGTATTCCTCCAGCAGATACTTTAACTCAGCCGTAAACTGGGGATCCTTTTTATAATACTCATATGCTTCTTCCAGCTCCGTGACAGCGCTCATCAGTGTTTCCGGTATGAACTGACCGCCATGGATTCCAAATCTTCCTCTTGACATTTCTGTTTCTCCTTTTCTAAAACGATTTTTCACCGCAGGACCTGGGCCATTTCCTCCATCTTCCTTCTGTCCTTCCTGCCCCCTGTTTCCACCGCGCTGCTGACATCGATGCAGTAGGGGCCATGGGATACCGCCTGTCTTATGTTGCCCAGATGTATACCGCCTGCCAGAAAATAGGGTTTTGTAAGCTCTGGTATCATGTTCCAGTCAAACTGGGTGCCGCTGCCTCCGTACCTGTCCTTTGTATAGGTGTCCAGAAGCAGGTAATCACAGGGCAGCTCCTGGGCCTTTAAAATCTGTTCCCTGCTTCTGACCCGTACCGCCTTGATGACCGGCAGGCCGGTGTGTGTTTTCAGTTGTCTTATGTAAGCTTCATCCTCATCTCCGTGGAGCTGTATCAGGTCAATCACCCTTGCGTTTCCCCGGTCCTCTGACAGCTTCACTATCTCCTCCATGGGCGCATTGACAAATACACCCACTGCCTTGATTCTTTTATCCAGCTCCTGCCTTAGCTGGGCAGCCTTATCAGGCGTAACCCTGCGGCTGCTCTCGGCAAATACAAAGCCGATATAGTCCGGCAGAATGTCATTGGCCGCCAGTATATCTCCAAACCGGCTCAGACCACAAATCTTAAGCCTGCATGTTTTCATAGTCAATCTCCCCGCATGTTTTACTCTGTCTGTCACGGTTCATGTCCGGCTCTACCCAATCCGGGACTTAAGTTCTCTGAGAGCCCTCTTTTTATCTGGTGCCCGCATCAGGGTCTCTCCCACCAGAACCGCATCTACCTGGTTCTCCGCCAGAAGCTCTATGTCCTCAGGCGTCCTGATTCCGCTCTCCGCCACAAATATGGTTCCCCGGTCCACCAGTTTTCTGAGCCTCAGGGCGTTTGTGAAGTCCACCTCAAATGTCTCCAGATTGCGGTTATTAATTCCAATTATATCGGCTCCTGCCTCTGCCGCCATGGCCACCTCCCGGTCAGTGTGAGCCTCCGCCAGGGAACTAAGGCCCAGACTGCCGCAGATGCCCATATACCGTTTCAGCTTTTCCATATCCATAAGAGAACAAATCAGCAGGACAGCGGAGGCTCCCAGCACCTTTGCCTCATAAATCTGGTATTCATCCACGATAAAATCCTTGCGCAGCAGCGGAAGCTCTATCTCTCTATGGATTTCTTCCAGATACCGGTCTGCTCCTAAAAAGAATTCAGGCTCTGTCAATACGGATACGGCGTCCGCGCCAGCTTCCTGGTACTGCCTGGCTATTTCCACATAAGGAAAATCAGGAGCGATAAGTCCCTTTGAAGGCGAAGCCTTTTTTACCTCACAGATAAAGGAGACTCCCGGCTTAGACAGCGCCGCCTTAAAGGGATGTACTTCATTTGTTCCGTTCTCTCTCTTAATACCAGCCCTCTTTATGGCATCCCCCTTAATGCCTTCTCTCTCTCTGCACTCGCAGGCTGCCTTCATCATTTGTTCCAGTGATTTTACCTGTTTCCGCTGCTCCACCCGTTTCCCGGCGGACCGGGCAATGGTATCCAGTATCATGACGCCTTCACCTCTCCTGCCGCTTTTTTTGTTGCCTGGATAAATTCTTCCATCTTAGCCATGGCTGCTCCGGAGTCAATGATGTCCTGAGCCGTTTTGATACAGTCCCTCACCGTGCAGTCATCAATTCCCAGATATAAGCTGATGGCCGCGTTCAGAACCACCACGTCCCTCTTCGGCCCTTTCAGGCTTCCGGACAGGATATTCCTTGTTATCTTTGCATTTTCCTCAGGTGTGCCTCCGATGAGTTCTTCCAGACTGCATACAGCCAGACCCAATTCCTCAGGCGTCATATCGTAAGCCGTAATTTTCCCGTAACGAATCTCACATACATGGGTGGGGCCGGTAAGTGTTGCTTCATCCAGTCCGTCTCCCCCGCATACCACCATTCCCCTGGTGACTCCCAGATTAGCCAGCACCTGAGCCAGCGGTTCCACTAAATCACGGCTATACACACCTAACAGCTGCATGGAGGCTCCTGCCGGATTGGACAGGGGGCCTAATATGTTAAATATACTTCTAATTCCGATTTCTTTCCTCACAGGAGCCGCGTATTTCATGGAAGAATGGTATGCCGGCGCGAACAAGAAACACATTCCGGTGTCCTCTAAGACAGTTTCAGCCTGTTGTGCAGTCAGAGCCAGCTCTGCCCCCAGCCTTTCCAGCACATCCGCCGCGCCGCTTTTACTGGATACGCTGCGGTTTCCATGCTTTGCCACCCGTATGCCTCCGGCAGCAGCCACAAATGCGCTGGTGGTGGAAATATTAAAGGTTCCCACCTCGTCCCCTCCTGTTCCCACAATGTCCATTACCGGAAAGGGCGGAGACAGCTTTACCGCCTTATCACGCATAACAGTGGCGCAGGCCGTAATCTCATCAATGGTCTCTCCCTTCATCCTCAGCGCTGTGAGAAAGGAAGATATCTGGGCCTGGGTGGCGTTTCCACTCATGATTTCATCCATAACTTCCTTTGTTGTTTCAAAATCCAGATTCTTATTTTCTACCAATTCATGGATTGCTTTCTGTATCATAGTCATCCTCCTTTTTTACAATACCTGATTTTTATTTCTGTTTTGTTCTGTCCCTCACAAATTACATTGCCTGTGTCGTCCGGATATTAAGGAAGTTCTCCAGTATCCTCCTTCCATCCGGCGTCAATATGGATTCGGGATGGAACTGCAGCCCATATATGGGATAGCCCCTGTGCTGAACTGCCATGACCTCTCCTTCCATACAATCCAGAGCCACCACTTCCAGTTCCTCCGGCAGGCTCTCAGGCACTGCCGACAGGGAATGATATCTGGCAGCCGGTATAACGGGCGGCAGGCCTTCAAATAACCTGCATCTGTTTCCCGCTTTTTCTGAAGCGGGGAACCTCCCGTCCTGTATATGACTGTCCAGCCTGATATCGCTCTGCTTGCCGTGCATCAGCTTCTTTGCATGGGCAATGGTTCCGCCGAATGCCTCGCATATTCCCTGATGGCCCAGACACACGCCCAGTATGGGCATTTTTCCCTTCAGCTTCATCACTGCTTCCTCCAGTATACCAGCATCCCGGGGATATCCCGGTCCGGGTGACAGAATCAGGTGGCTTGGCTTCATGTTCTCTATGTCATCTGCGGTTACCTGGTCATTGCGGACTACCTGTATATCCGGCTCAATGCTCCCAATCATCTGTACCAGGTTATAGGAAAAGCTGTCATAATTATCAATCAATACTATCATCTGTCATCTACCTCCCCTGCCTGAAGGATGGCCTGTATGACGGCCTTGGCTTTATTTGCTGATTCCTCGTATTCCAGTTCCGGAACACTGTCCGCCACGATTCCGCCTCCGGCCTGGACCGTAACCTTTCCTGCCTGCTTTACCGCCATGCGTATGGCGATACATGTGTCCAGGTTTCCGGTAAAATCCAGATATCCCAAAGCTCCGCCGTATATTCCGCGGGGAACGGACTCCAGCTTTTCTATAATCTCGCATGCCCGTATCTTAGGCGCTCCTGAAAGGGTGCCTGCCGGAAGCAGGGACTCCACCGCCGAACAGCCGTCCAGGCCGGGTTTTATATTTCCTTCCACCTGGGAACAGATATGCATGATTTTGGAATACTTGTGTATCATCTTGTACTCCGTCACCTCAACGGACCCGAACTCAGCGATGCGTCCAATATCATTCCTCCCCAAATCCACCAGCATATTGTGCTCGGAAAGCTCCTTTTCATCTGCCAGTAGTTCTTCCTCCAGCCTTCTGTCCTCCTCGTCCCCGTCTCCCCTTGGCCGGGAACCCGCTACCGGAAATGTAGTAAGGCGCCTGTTTTCAAGGCGGACCAGTGTTTCCGGTGACGTGCTGATGATTTCATCCTGGTCTATGTTCATATAAACCATGTAAGGGGACGGGTTGGTAGTCCTCAGAACCCGGTAGGCATTCAGCAGACTGCCTTCATAGGAACTGGTAAACTGCCTGGATATAACCGCCTGGAAGATATCCCCGTCCAGAATATACTCCTTTGTCTTTTCCACCGTATCGCAGAACTCTTCTTTGGAAACACTGCATACAAAGGATGGTTTCTCCGGCGAGGACAGCCTCTTAAGAGGTGTTGTATCATTGATAAGGGAAGCCATTTCCTGTATTTCCTCACAGGCCCTTCCATACTCCTTCATCAAATATTCCAGACCGCTGTAGGTGTTCCTATTTTCCCGGTCTTCACCACCCTTGCGGCCTTCGCAGCGCTCCTGCTCTTCACGGTTTCCCCGTTCCGTCCTTCCTGCCCTCTCTGTCCTGCCGGTTTTCATATTAACCACAATCTGAATCTTCTGTTTCAGGTGGTCATAGGCAATGACCTTGTCAAATAGCATCAGGTCAAAGTCATTGGCCCCGCCTCTGCTGATATGAAGGGTGGGCTCTGCGTACTCAATCATTGCATACGCAAAATACCCTACAAATCCACCGGTAAAGGGCGGCTGTCCTTTCAGCCTGGGTGCCTTGTACTGTGCCAATATCTCACGAAGCACATCCATGGGATGAGCTGTCTGTATTTCCCTGGACGGGAACCGGCTCACATGGCTCTCAATCTTCACCTTCCCGCAGCGGCAGGTAACACGCATCACCGGATTATATCCGAGAAAGGAGTAGCGTCCCCATTTTTCGCCGCCCTCTATGCTTTCCAACAGGTAAAAACGGCTGCTCCGCTCCGCTATACGTCTGAGCAGTGTTATGGGCGTCACTACATCCGCGTAAATCTCGCGGCAGATGGGAATTATATCGTATTCCCCTGACAGACTTAATATTTCATCACAAGCTGGGATTATCATTTACCTTAACTCCTTTCCTTCTTGCCGGCTGTTTATTCTAAACCCTTCACCATTCCCGGGTCCGGGCGTCACATTCATCAAAAAAAGAAGCCCTTATCCCTGCCGACTACATCTGTAATCAACAGGGACAAAAGCTTCTTCCGGCTTCTGCGGTACCACCCTGATTGGCGCTTTCCATGTCCTGCACGTTCCCCGCCATCCTCCGGTCCGGGAAATAAAAAAGCATCAAGTTACATTTAACCTGATGCTGTGTCATTGAACAAAGAAATAAAATACGCCCGCTCTGCAACGCACCATCATGCGTTCTCCCTGGTAACGGTGGGATACCCGTCAGCCCATACTCCCATCAGCCATATCTCTATGCCCCTGGTTTCCAGCTGCCCTCGCAGGTCCATTCAGACTCTAATCCAATGCTCCCTTACACCGACCGGAAGCTCTCTGCGCCTGGAATTACAATCTTACTTACTCCTACTCAACAGTTTTTTATGTTTTGTTGAATGTTGAACTCATTATAATCAGCCTATTTTCAAATGTCAATGGTTTTCTTGAAAGTTTTTTATATCTTTCTCATTTTCTTACACTGATCCCGCCCTGAGGTCCCGCCTGGGCAGTCCGGCTATCTCCGTCATTGCCTCTGCCAGCTTTTCTGTTGTCTCCCGTATATTCGGCGCCCCAAATATACCTGATACAATGGCTGCTCCCGCCGCATGGCTGCCGGCCAGGCGCCCTATGTTATCCAGGCAGATTCCTCCGATGGCCACCACAGGAATGTCCACACTGTCGCAGATTGCATTCAGGGTCTCCATTGTCATGGGCCGCGCATCTGCTTTTGTACTGGTGCCGAATATGGCTCCGCTGCCCAGATAATCCGCGCCTGCTGCCTGGGCTGCTCTGGCCTGGTCCACTGTTTTTGCCGTAACCCCCAGTATACGGTCAGGTCCCAAAAGCCTTCTGGCCTCAGATGCCTCCATATCGTCCTGCCCCACATGGAGCCCGTCCGCGTGACAGGCCAGGGCCAGCTCCAAATTGTCGTCTATGATAAGGGGCACATTATATTTTTCTGTGATTTTGCGGATGGCGCAGGCCGTTCTCAGCACTTCCTCAAAATTCCCTTTGTCCAGTTCCTTTTCCCTGAGCTGAACCATGGTTGCGCCGCCTTTTAACGCCTCCTCCACCTGCTCCTCCAGAGAAAGCTTCCCGGTCCATGCCTTATCGGTTACTGCATAAATCAAAAGCTGTTTTCTATCGAATCTCAATTTTCTTACCTCTCTCCAGTGTCTCGTCATCCAGAAGGCTCATTTTGTCCATCAGATACATGCGGAATGTACCTGTCCCGCCTCCCCTCCCCGCAGTCTCTCCGGCCGCCAATTCTCCGCAGAGCCCGTGCGCGCTGAGGGCCATGACCACAGCTTCTTCCAGAGGGCCGTCCGGTCCCAGTTCCCCATACAGACCGCAGAACGCTCCCATAAGCCCGTCCAGCATACAGCCGCTGCCTGTAATTCTGGCCATCCAGGGATGGCCGTTTCTGACAATGAACCTTCTTTCTTTTCCGGCCACCACATCCTCTTCCCCGGTCATGACCACAACCGCGCCTGTAAGGTCCCTCAGGGAACAGGCGGTTTCCAGGCGGCTCTCAATCGTACCAAAGGTTCCCGAATCCACACCGCAGGTATTTCCCGCCTCATGTCCCCTCAGTTCCTGGTTCAGGGCCCGGATTTCCGCCTCATTTCCCCGGATGACAGAAGGAGCGGCCTTCCGGATCATATCAATGGCTGTCTGTCTGCGAAACCGTGATGCAGTGGCTCCTACCGGGTCCAGGATAACGGGAAGGCCCAGAACGGCAGCTTTTCTTCCCGCTGCCTCCATGGCCGGTATGGTTTTTTCTTCCAGGGTTCCCAGATTAAGGACAAGGCTGCTGCAGATGGAGGTAACGTCCTCCACCTCATGCAGCCCCTGGGCCATAACAGGGGAACCGCCTGCGGCCAGCACCATATTGGCCACATCCCCTGCCGTAACATAATTGGTTATACAGTGGACCCTGGGAGAGCGCTCCCTTAAGTCCTTCATCCATTGTCTCTGCGTCATCTGATTTATCCTTTTCCTGTTATCTTCCCATGGCTTTGCCGGTCTGTACATCCAGATCCAGCATCCGCCTCATATACTGAAACGCGCCGGACTTATACAGCACCCCAATCAGGAACGCGGCAATGACCGTGCCGCACATGGTGCTCATAAGGAATGGGATTACATAGGCAAAAATGGCCGCTTCCTTCCCCATAACCAGTGTGGCCACCGGATAGCAGAGCATTCCGCCCAGTATGCCGGTGCCAAACACTTCCCCAAAGTAGGCCAGTGTCAACCTGCCGAAACGCTGGTACAGATACCCTCCTAAAAATGCTCCCACCATACTTCCCGGAAATGCCAGCAGACTGCCCGTCCCCATCAGATTCCTGATAAACGATGTGCAGAACGCCATCCCCACGCCATACCACGGCCCAAGAAATACGCCGGCCAATACATTGGCAAGGTGCTGAATCGGAAAACATTTGGATGCCCCTATAGGGATGGAAAAGCCGGATAAAGACACGGCCACCGCTGTCAGCATGGCGCTTACCGCCAGTTTCTTAATGTTTACTTTCATAGTCATACCTCCATGTTTTTTACTCGGAGCCCGCCTATCTTCCTGGTAGAGAGGCATATTCTCTGGTACAGCGGCGTATTGCCTGCACAGCTCTAAAGCCCTCATATGTCCAAACCGCGGGGAAGGCTGAAAAAAGCCCATACCGCGCGGGATATGGACCTAAATTATGCATTTAATACACATACATGTCTCATATTTCCCTACGTTGGCATTACCCAAATCAGGTGCGATAGGTCGAAGTTTGATTACTTCCTCTCAGCCTGCTTCACAAGCTCCCTGTTGTTATTTAGCATAGCACCGGACTATTTATTTGTCAATCAGTAATGAATGAAGCCAGATAAGGATAAAACCCAAAAATGTGTTTAAGACAGCAGGCACAATAAAGTTATATACACCAATCTTCTGACAAGCGGCAGGCTGAACGCCTACCTTGCGGAGATTGATAAACAGGCGCAGGAACGCTTTGAAAGGCTCGTAGAGCAAATGAAGCAAGCACAGGGCATAACGGAACAGCTAAAGGCAAAAAATGCCTTGGAATGGACAGGACGCCTTAATAATATAAGGGCTTGTGCAGGGGAGATTGTGGAAACGTAAATCATTTACGCATAGATGTAACGCATAAAGAACTGAAATTGGAGAGCAGGTATATAAAGTTTCTTGCTCTCTTTTTTAAGGAAAAAGCGGCTGAAATATAGGCGCTGCAATGAGGAAAATCGTTACCATCATTGTTTTTCGGGTGGTAAAAATTATGTGGCCGTTTGAGTAGAAACTACAAGTTACGAGATAAAAAAATCATATATGCTCGCTTGGTTGATAATGGGAAGAAAAATGATTATAATAAATATTGACGCATCGTGTCAGGTTTTTGGTAGTATTCTATTATCATCAAAGGAAGGAACTGACAATGCAGGAAAGCAGATTATTTAAGATTGTGTATTATTTACTCGATAAAGGACAGGCTACCGCTCCAGAATTAGCAGAAAAATTTGAAGTATCTGTAAGGACAATTTACAGAGATATTGACGCTTTAAGCGGCGCGGGCATTCCCGTTTATGCAGAAGCAGGGCGAAACGGCGGCATTCATTTAATGAATGATTTTGTTTTAGATAAAGGGGTGCTGTCTGAAGAAGAAAAGCAGGAAATTCTAACAGCCCTGCAAAGTATCAATTCTATGAACAATATCGACAACAATCAGACATTGCAAAAACTTTCTGCAATATTTAATATGAGTTCGGAAAACTGGCTTGAAGTGGATTTTTCCAGATGGGGCAATCATGGAACGGACAATGGGAAATTTGAATTGCTAAAATCAGCGGTAATTCATCGAAAGTGCGTAAAAATAACCTATGCAAATTCCAGCGGAATAATTAACGAAAGAATTGTCCAGCCGTTAAAAATGTCATATAAGTCTATGTCATGGTACTTAAAAGCATATTGCATGGAAAAACAGGATTATCGTATTTTTAAGCTGACCCGTATGATAGATTTAGAAATGCTCACGGACGGTTTTTGCAAAAGCTCTTTTCCAGAATTAGATGAATCATTAGGGCAAGCCTACAATACAATCGTACTGCGTTTCCAGAAAAATATGTCATACCGTGTTTATGATGAATTTGATAAAACCCAAGTAAGTAAAAAAGAAAATGGGGATTTAATCGTATCCGCCCCAATGCCAGAAGATGAATGGCTAATCGGGTTTTTATTGTCATTTGGAACACAAGTAGATATTATAGAGCCTGCATATCTGAAAGACATTGTGGCAGAGCAGGCAAAGAAAATTTATGAGAAATATAAATCTTGACACAGGGCGTCAGTATATGTGTGATATAATTTGCCTGTAAATTCTATTTGAGAAAGCGGGGAGTGAAAGTGAAACATGAATGGAAAAAGCAGGAGAAAGAAATATATGGTGTAAAAACAAAACCTTGTGTTGTTGATGTTCCTGCTCAAAAATATATCATTGTTTCTGGCAATGGAAATCCTAACGATGAAATCTTCTCAGATAAGGTTGCGGCTCTGTTTTCGATGGCATATAAAATTAAAATGGCATATAAAGCACTTGCCGAAAAAAGCAACGAAATAACAGATTATACGGTATATCCGTTAGAGGAAATATGGAACATGGTTATAAGCGTATGGGGAAAGAACACCGTGAAATATATTTGAATAATGCTAACCGTACAGAAAAAGCCAACTTAAAAACAACCTTGAGATACAAGGTTACAGATATAGAAAAATAACAACATACTGTTATAAAAGAGAAAAGGAAATGAATATGGGCAGACCAACAGCAAAAACAGATTTACTAACAGCCGCTACCGCTAATTATGAAAAGTTAAATACTCTTGTTTCTGAGCTGACAGAAAAAGAATTATCAACTTCGTTTGATTTTTCAGGTGATGAAAAAAAGAAAGAAGCTCATTGGAAAAGAGATAAAAATCTTCGTGATATTTTCATTCATCTCTATGAATGGCATCAGCTTTTGTTAAACTGGGTATATTCCAATCAGAATGGCGATAATAAACCGTTTATTCCAGAGCCTTATAATTGGAAAACCTATGGAGATATGAATGTGGAGTTTTGGAAAAAACACCAGTCCACATCGTTAGAGGATGCAAAAATTATGTTCCAGCAATCCCATAACGAAGTAATGAAGCTGGCGGAAACCTTTTCAAATGAGGAATTATTTTCTAAAGGCGTTTATAAATGGGTAGGCGGAAGTACGCTTGGTTCTTATTTTGTCAGCGCTACTGCAAGTCATTATGATTGGGCAATGAAAAAATTGAAAGCACATAGGAAAAACTGCGCCAAAATGTAGGAAGGACATATCATGCACTTTGTGAAGGCAAAAGGAATATTATCTGCTAAAAATGGAATTAATTTGTACCGGGGCTGCTCTCACGGGTGCATTTATTGTGACTCCAGAAGCAAATGCTATCACATGGAACACGCTTTTGAAGATATTGAAGTCAAAGAAAATGCGATTGACTTGTTAGAGTATGCTCTTACTCATAAACGCAAGAAATGTATGATAGGCACAGGCTCTATGACTGACCCGTATATTCCATTAGAATTGGAAATAGGAAATGTCAGAAAGGCTCTGAACTTAATATATGAGCATGGCTTTGGCTTCTATTTGCGTTTCTTTGAAGAAAAGAACGATAGTAGGCAATTAAGTATTTGGGATTGGGAAGTAAGATAAATATGAGTGCTGCTTATCAAACAGAATGGATACACTGTCCTGTTTGCAGCAATAAAACCCCTGACAAAATTAGAGAAGATACAATATTGAAAAACTATCCAGCAATCACGGTTTATTAGCTCTATTCCTTACCGAATAAAATATCTGTCCACAGGGCATACTATAACATTTGCCCAAAATCCCCGTTAAAAGAAAATTCAAGACTGGAGGATTAAAAAAATTGAGCAGAGAAAAATCAGAAAAGAATGTGCGGAACATTCCTGTTACCGTCCGACTGAACGAAGAAGAAAGCCAAAAATTATAGCAGTATGCTGCCGCTTGCGGTCTGTCCGTAGCGGAATTTATGCGGCAGTTATGCAAAGACAACGCCCCACAGCCAGAGCCGTCGGCGGAGTTCTGGCAGTTGCTAAACCACCGCCGCCGAAACCTGTAAAGAAATTGAAGATTTTATACTGGAATTACAGCATACTTTCACATCTCCGCAGTGTTTTGATGTGACCGCATTGCAGCATGAAGTTTCCTAGAAAGAAAAAAAGAGCCTGCGGCTCTTTACTTATGACCGATGAATTATTTTTACACCCGTCACTTAGAGGGCTTAATATGCCCTGGCCTCCCTGGTAAGGACCAGGGTCTCTATGGCATATGCCACACCGTCCTGTATATTGGAACGGGTCTGGCATTTGGCGGTGCGTTTAATACTCTCCATGGCATTTCCCATGGCAACTGTATATTTTATATCCATGGACAACATGGAATAGTCATTCTCGCTGTCTCCTATGGCCATGATTTCTTCCGGTCTCACGCCCCTGGAGGCTGCGTAAAAAGCCAGAGCCCGGCCCTTTTGGGCATAGCTGTGGGTCAGCTCCAGGTTGGTGGCAAAGGAGGACGCAACCGCCAGTTCCGCTATACCGGACAGGCGCTCCTTAATTCTGCCCAGAACCTCCTGCGATTCATGGATGACCGATATTTTATAAAATGCCAGACCCAGCTCAAAGAGCCGTTCTTCCTCCACAAAGGAGAACCGGTCTCTCACTCCCTCATAGGTAAACTCCGCCATGGGAAGCAGCACATTCCGTTCAAAACATGCCCTAAACTGTGCCTCCCCGGCTGTGGTATAGCTGCCTCTGTCCGTCATGAAATCAAAGATAATGTCCTCCTTTTGGCAGCAGTCCAGGATTCCCCCTACCTGTCTCTCAGAAAGCCGTATCTCGTCCATGAGCCTGCCGTCCCAATCATACACAGCGGCTCCGTTCATGCACACCACAGGCGCCCTGAGTCCGGCCTCCTGCAGGGGCTCCAATGCGTCTATATAGCTGCGTCCCGTACAAATCAAAAACTCGGCTCCCATAGCCTTAAGTCCTTTAAGCGCACGCACATTCCTCTCTGAAATATGCCCGTCAGGGCGCAGGAGGGTGCCGTCCATGTCAATTGCAACCAGTCTTATCATATATGCCTGCTTTCTGTCAAATATTCTGTCATAGGTCTGTGTACCTGTCAACGACCCGCCTGCACAGGTCCGGCCGGTTAGTAATGATAGCGTCCACTTTCTGCCGCACCAGCATTTCCATATGCGGTTCTTCATTGACCGTCCATACATTCACTGCCAGTCCCTGCCTTCTGGCAGCCGGGATAAGATCCGGATCCTGCATGTGGTACAGGGCCGGATGCAGGGCATCCACCCCTACTGTATGACGCCCATAGGCTGCCGCGTCAATCCAGCCGTCCGAGTACAGAAGCCCTGTCTTAAGGCCGCTGTCCAGTTCCTTAAGCCTTACCAGGCTGGGATGGCAGAAGGATGAATAAATCACCCTGTCCTCCATCCCCATGGAAGCAGTGAGAGCCAGTACCTTTTCCTCAATCTCAGGGTAGAGTATGATGCCGGTCTTAAGCTCCACATTCACCGTCAGTCCCCCGGGCTTTAACAGTTCATAGACTTCCTTAAGCGTAGGAATCCGGGCGTCCTTAAAGGCGGGAAACAGCCTGTTAAAGGACAGTTCCTTAAGTTGGGCCAGGGTATAATCTTTTATATACCCTGTGCCGTTGCTCACCCTGTCGATGGTCTCATCATGAGCCACCACAAGCTCACCGTCCCTGCTTAACTGGACATCCAGCTCCACCCCGTCGGCTCCCATTTCCGCTGCCAGCCGGAATGCCTCCAGTGTATTCTCCGGCGCGTAAGCCGATGCGCCTCTGTGGGCCCAAATCTGTGTCTTCATACTCAGTATACCCTCCAATCCATGATTATCATTCATTGAGCAGATTATATTCCTCGATTGCCTTATTAATCTGCTGCGCCATCTTAGACGCAGCCTCCTCCGGGCTGACTCCACTATTAAGCATGTTCTCTATCTCCGTTTCAACCACCTGCCTGGCCTCAGGAAATACGCTGAGCAAAGCGCCTGCTGACTGGGGAGTGGAATCATGAAGCTGGTCAATGGCAGTACCGAACTGGGGATATTTTTCCAGATTCTCCTTAAATACAGGTTCCTCGTGAGCCTTTACAGTCACAGGGAAATATCCTGTCTGAGCGTTCCAGTAAGCCTGGCTCTCCGGTGAAACAAGGAACTTAACGAACTCCCATGTGGCGGCCTTCTTAGCCTCATCCTCATTGTTCAGAGCCCAGAGAGAGGCGCCTCCAATGGACACTCCGCCTTTATCGCTGTCACTGACCATGGGGAAATAAGCGGTTCCCACCTCAAACTTGCCATTTACATCTTCCAGAATCTGCTTTAAGGAAGCAGTGGATCCAAGGGTCATGGCAGACTTGCCGGAGCTGAAATCTGCCAGTCCCGCGTCGCCGCCTCTGCCTACATTGGGAGCGTATCCCTTGTCGTACAGTTCCTTCCAGGCCGCCAGTGTCTTTGCTCCCGCTCCGTTCTGGTCAAATTCAACTGCTGTGGCAGCTGCCTTTCGTCCATTTCCGTTGTTTACATAATTCTGTCCCTGCTTGCAGGTAAACTGCTCAAAAAACCAACCGTAAATGCTCAGGGATATAGGTTCTCCGGCTCCGCCCTTGTTCACCAAATCACCGGCAATCCGGCCGATCTCCCCAAGGCTCTGAGGCGCCTGTGTGATGCCCGCCTTGTCAAACATATCCTTGTTGTAGTACAGCAAAGGTGTGGATGAGTTAAAGGGCATGGAATATAAGGTATCACCTACAGTATAATACGCAGCGATGTTAGGTTCAATCTGTGTTTTATCCCATCCGTCCGCGTCGATTAACTCCTGCATGGGGACCACCCACCCGGAATCAATCATGAACCTGGTTCCAATGTCGTAAATCTGCACCAAATCCGCACCCATATTGCCAATCTGAGCGCTTTTCAGTTTGTTGATGGCATCGTCATACTCTCCCTGATACTGGGCCTCCACCCGGATTCCCATGGTGTTTTCAGAATTAAACTTATTAACCAGATACTCCAATGCTTCTCCGTTCACTCCGCCCATGGAATGCCAGAAGGTGATGGACGCGCCCTCTGCGCCTGCATTTTGAAAGGCATCTGTCTGGGAACCATCTGCCTGAGATGTGCCTGCCTGAGAACCATCTGCCTGGGATGTACCCGGCTGGGATGCGCCCGACCGGGAGCCCGGGTCAGCGGCAGCGCCCGTGCCCGCCGCCGGCGCACCGCACCCTGCCAGCATGGATACTGCCAGTAAAGCTGCAGCATAACCGATTAATCTCTTTTTCATAATTGTTATTCCTCCGTTTATAATTTATTCTTATTTCATTTGATTCCATAAACTTTTCCGGGTGTGCCTAACCTTTTACTGCTCCTGAGAACATGCCCCGTATCAGCTGTTTCTGTCCCAATATAAAGATGGAAATGGACGGCAGGATTATCATAACCACGCCTGCAATCATCAAGGTAATGGACTGGGCGTCCACGCTGTTTAACATGCTGATACCAATTTGCACGGTTCTCATTTCGTTGGATCCGGTCACCAGCAAAGGCCACATATACATGTTCCAGGCATTGATAAAGGTATACACCGCCATGGCCCCGATGGCCGACTTTGTAAGCGGAAGCAGGATGCAAAAAATGAACCTGAGATTTCCGCAGCCGTCTATCTTTGCGGACTCGTACAAAGAGATGGGAAATGATTTATAAAACTGCCGGAACAGAAAGATTCCCATTGCCGACGTAAGATAGGGCACAATCAGCACCTGATAGGAATCCAGCCAGTTCCACTGACTCACCGTCAGATAATTTGATATGATGGTGGCCTCTCCCGGAATCATCATGGTGGCCATTACCAGCATGAAAAGTACGTTTTTGCCCTTAAACTCCAGGAAGGAGAAGGAAAACGCTGCCAGGGAACAGGAAATAATCTGTCCCACTGTTATCAGTCCGGCTGTGATAAAGGAGTTGCACACAAACCTCACCAGCGGTATTTTCACCAGGGCCTGCCTGAAATTGTCCAACGTGGGCTGCCTGGGCACCAGATTCATTTCCGTGGTGAACAGTTCGCCAGGCGGCATGAATGCCACGCTGACCGCATACAGCAGCGGCAGAAGAATGAAAAGGGATACCAGCACATTGGCAGCAATCAGGGCTCCGGTCCTGACTCTCCTTACAGTCATGGCTTTTCGGTTGGCTTCCTCCTGTATTTTAATGATTTCCTCGCGGCTGACCCTGCCGCGGCCCTTTATGGCCAGTGTCTGTTCCATTAATAGCTGACTCCTTTCTTCTCTGCCTTAAACATCAAAAGCGTCATGACCATGATGATGGCAAACAGTATGACGGACTGCGCCGCCGCGCTGCCAAACCTGTAGTTAAAAAACGCATCCCTGTAAATGGAGTACACAATCAGATTTGTGGATTCCCCCGGTCCGCCCTGGGTCAGTATCTTCACCTGACCAAAGGACTGGAATGCCTGTATGATATTCACTACGATGGTATAAAACATGATTGGGCTGAGGCCCGGCAGCGTCAGCCGGAGAAATTTCTGAATCCCGTTAGCCCCATCCACGGATGCCCTCTCGTAGATGGTATCATCAATATTGCTGAGTCCGGCGCTGAAATACAGGAAGTTGATTCCACTGTTAAGCCAGGCTGTCAGCAGAGCCACACATACAAGCGCGTATTTGGGAGCATTGATCCAATTGATATTGAGTCCCAGCAGCTTGTTCATAATGCCGATGGAAGGATGAAGCATGATTTTAAATATCATGGCCGCGGAACTGGACGCGATGGCCATGGGCAGAGCATACGCCGTGCTGAATATACGGATTCCCGGAAATGCCTTATTGCACAGTACAGCTGCCAGGAGTCCCAGGGCCATGCTTCCCACCACCACGATTGCCACGAACAGGAAGGTCACTGCCAGACTGTTATAAAAGGAAGCCGACTTGAACAGCTCCACATAGTTGCCCAGTCCCACAAACAGCTTGGCCTGCCCCATTTTATTTGTCTTATAAAGACTCAGGTAAATGGTCTTGAAAAACGGGTAAAACAGGAATACGGCAAACACCAGGAGGGCCGGTAAAATATATCCATAAGGCCCTGCCTTTTTTAATAATGAATCTGATTTCATCACTGTCTCCTAATCAAATAAAATATTTTCTTCTGTCTGTATGTCAAAAAGCTTAATTTGAGACATATCCACGTAAAGACGGAGAAATTCTCCCGGCTTCACCCGGCAGGACGCCGGCATTCTGGCCGACAGCTGTCCCGTATCCCCTGTATTCCCGTGAAGAAGCACCTCGCTTCCCAGCATTTCCCTGACACTTATGTAAGCTCCAATCCACCCGCTGCCATTTCCGTTCAAACCACTGGAACCGTTTTTCCCGCTGCATTCTTCCTGATGAAGATCTTCCGGCCTGATTCCCAGGGTTATCCGTTTTCCCGTGTACCCTTTGTCTTTCAGTTTGCTGGCCTGATATCCTTCCAGAGGAAGCCGCCACCCCTGTCCCAGAAGCCAGACTGTTCCATCCTCTTCCAGCACATCCACATCCAGAAAGTTCATGGTGGGGGAACCTATGAATCCCGCCACGAATATATTTACAGGATTCCGGTAAAGCTCTGCGGGAGGCGCTACCTGCTGTATCATTCCCCGGTTCATGACAACAATACGGGTACCCAGAGTCATGGCCTCCACCTGGTCATGGGTCACATATATGATGGTGGCGTTAAGCTGTTTGTGAAGCTTTGCGATTTCCACCCTCATCTGGGCCCTCAGCTTGGCATCCAGGTTGGACAGGGGTTCGTCCATAAGATAGGCCTTTGGCTTTCTCACAATAACGCTTCCGATTGCAACTCTCTGCTTCTGTCCTCCTGACAATGCAGCCGGCCTGCGATCCAGCAGATGGCTGATTTCCAGGATTCGTGCTGCCTCCCTCACCCTGGCATCGATTTCTCCTGACGGAATCCTGCGTACCCTGAGTCCAAAGGCCATGTTCTCATACACCGTCATATGGGGATATAAGGCATAATTCTGAAATACCATGGACAGATTCCTGTTTTTAGGCTCGACCATGTTCATCAGGCAGTCATCCATCCATAATTCCCCTGAGGAAATATCCTCAAGTCCCGCAATCATTCTCAGCGTTGTGGATTTTCCGCAGCCCGATGGCCCTACAAAAATAATCAGCTCTCGGTCCTTGATATCCAAATTAAAATCCTTGACCGCATTTTGCCCGCCTTTATAGGTTTTACATACATTTACCAGTGAAATATCCGCCATTTCCGTTCCTTTCTCTCTTGCAAATCTATCTATAGATTCTAAATTATTCAGGTAAAATCCAAAAGCAGGTTCGCGTAAAATGGAGGTAAAAACAGGTAAAGTTTCCTGGTTATTCCCGTATGCGGCAATGGATATGGCTTATATGGAGGGCTGAACACATATGAAAAAAGGATTCTGCAATGCGGCGGCTGCCTGCCTTGCAAAATCCTCTGTTGTTTGCTGAAATTGTTATGATTTGAACCGTGAGGTTTGAACTACGGCATTCAATCCTGGTATCTGTTTTATGCCATATTCAAAATACGCTTCATCTTGGTGACCTCGCCGTCCAGGTGATTCACCTTTAAATGATACATGGTGTTAGGATGTAATTCCTTTAAAGCTTCATCCAGTTTACGGTCCAGGTTCAAATGCCCCTCCGCAACCAACTGGATATTCCTGTTTGTCTCATTTTCCAGGGTAATCTCTATGTTTGTTACCCTTTCTTTGAGCGACTGTACGTCCTCTTTGAGTGTCTGCACGTCCTCTTTGAGCGACTGTACGTCTCCTTGCAGCAACCGCACATCTTCTCCTACCGAGGCAAGGCCTCCCTCGATCCCTCCTAACTTCTGAAGGATCAAATCCATCTTCTGATTTTCCGTCATTTTCCCATCCTTTCTCTTATGCAATGGCTGCTAACCATTGCAGCATCCAACACCTCTCCAAATATCAGATGCCCGTAAAGGCTGATTCCATTATACTATACCGGAAGCTCAATAGCTAGGCCGAATTTTTAAAAATTACAGCAGGCTGTTTCAATCCGCGCCCGGTAATTTAACAGAGTGCGGCCGCACCTTATACAGACGCGTGGTTTGGCCTCATATCAGTTGTGGATATCGTTTTTTCTCCTCCTGCCGTCTGCACGCAGCCGTCCGTCACAGTCTCCTGCCGCATTTAGGACAGTACTCAAAATCTTCTTCTGTTTCATATCCGCAATTGCCGCATTTTTTCCAGGTCTTATAGGTCCCGCTGTCGTAATATCCCCTGCGGTGCCCCTCCTGAACCAGCGTAAGGTCTGTACTTTTTATATCCACCTGCTGGCCGTGAAGCAGCGCCTTTCCCACCTCCGGTTCCAGCTCATAGACAGCCTCACAGCAGGACATCTTTACAAAGAACCTCTTATTCCACTTAAACAGGGGAATGAAGAAAAAGCTGAAATACATATAGGTCATGTATACCTGGTAGCGCCCGTATCCTCCGCACCGGTCACATATGACAGTTTTCACATAATCCAGTATTTTCTGGCCCTGGCTGATTCCTCCTATAAATATCATTGGTGTTGTCTCCTATCCCGCATGTATTCCAAAAGTGCGGGCCGGCAAAAGCCGGCCCAATATTTAATCATATGATGGTTATGCCCACTACAGATATGATTTCTTAAGCGCCTTTAGAAGAATCTTAGGCTGCCTGTTGTAAGGTGTCACCGGGCAAATCTTTTTCTTTACATCCAAAAGGCCATAAACCGCAATGCGCGCGGCCCGCACGGAATATTCCTCGGTAAATACCATGTCCTCCGGAATCTCCACAAACTGGCTCACCATCGCAAAGTTGGTGGACCCTGCGGGAATCACCGGCGGCCTGTCGCTCATCTTGCGCGGCTCAAACTGTGCGTCCACATAAGGCATATAGCAGGGAATCACATTGATGACCGTCTTCATCAGCTCCGCAATCCTGTCCTCCGGAATATGCAGATGATGGAGATATTCATTTAACAGTTCCTGTCCGGTACAATCCTTCATTGGCTTCTTTACATAATCGCCTATGGCCTCTGTGTGCAGTCCATATCCCCAGAAAATGGTTTGGTCGGCGGGCTGGTTCACGAAATGAGGCTGCGCCGCAACCACGCTGCTCATAAGCCAGCTGGAATCCCTAAAGGTCATAAGGGCGCCGCTGCCGGGTACATTGCCGGTAAAATTCTCAATGGTCTTTAAGATATCATCGCCTTTGCAGGTAACAGTAAAGCTGAGCCAGTTCGTCTCCTCAGGCTTGGTAAAAAACGGCTCCGGATTTCCCAATCCCGGCTTCTTACCGGCCACCTTTGCCCAGAGTTCGCCGCTGATTGGCTTTTTCTCAGGAGCAGGCGCGGGTTTGTAAAGGCTTCCCAGGGTAGCGCTGTCCGTCATGCACGCATTGGTCATGATACAGATATCACTCTTATTTAACTGAACTTCCTCCGTCACATAGGAAGTCTCGGCCGGAGCGTCTGCTTCCCCGCCTGAGTCATCTGCGCTCTCTACTTTCTTCTTCAGATACAGTGTCTTAGCCGTAATTCCGGGGCCGTCCGTAAAATCTATATCTGTCACTTCACAGTTTTCCCGGAAGTTGACGCCGGCCTTCCTCAGGTAAGTCTCCAGAGGACGAATCACGCTGTCATACTGGTTTAACGGAGTTCTGGTAACTCCCTCCAGCGTTTCAATACGGCTGAACTCAAAAATCATGCGGTTCATATACCGTCTGAATTCAAACAGGCTGCTGTACTTCTGGAATGCAAAGGTGGTCTGCCACATATACCAGAAATTGGTCTCGAATATATGGGGTGTTTCCTTAAACCAGTCCTGAATGGTCAGGTTGTCCAGCTTTTTTTCGTCCGTCATCAGCAGCTTCAGAAGGGCCATGCGGTCAGCCTGGTTAAATCCCATGGATTTCACATCCAGAATGTTGCCGTCCTTATCCACCAGCCTTGCCTTGGCACAGGTGGGATGGGCATGATCAAACTCCAGAATCTCTTCCGTAACGCTGTGTCCGGGCTGACGCAGAGATGGAATGGAACCAAAGAGCTCCCAGAAGTTCTCATAGGTCTCCTCATTGAGCATACGTCCGCCGCGGCATACAAACCCCTGCTCCGGCGTACCGATACCGTCATTGCTTCCCCCAAGTATGTGCATGCCCTCGTAAACCGTTATCTGGTTGGCAGGGAACCTGCAGTCCCGGATCAGATACGCAGCCGCAGCCAGGGTGGCCAGGCCTCCGCCTACCAGATAAGCTTTCCTGTCACCGTAATCCCGGTTATTCATCACCGCCTCCTCAATGGCGGCAATCCTCTCATCTTCCTTTTCCTTCCGGCCGTCCTGCAGCTTCTTCACTGCCACGCCCACAACTGCTCCTGCTGCCGCAGCTGTCAGGATTTTACCCACTTTCTTGTTCATCGACTTACCTTCCTTTCTGTTTTATATATAATTTCTCTGATAATTCAGATAATTGTCCTTCCAGGATTATTCCCCTTTATCCGCGTGAAATACACCGCGCCCCGGTTTTTGTATTCCCGGTGCCACATTATGAACCGCTGGCTTCCTTTCCCGCTGTCCTGGTAAAGTAATTAGCCAGGCTGGCGAACTGCTCCAGCGTCAGCGCCTCTCCCCTGACAGAAGCGGGAACTCCCAGGCTCTCAATGGCAGACGCAATCTGCTCCTTTGTATACGGTACCTCCGGCGAGTTATTTAACCCGTTCTGCAGCGTCTTCCTGCGCTGATTAAAAGAGGCCCTTATAAGACGGAACATGATACCTGGCTCGTCCACCTGCACCGGCGGCTCCTGATATCTTGTGAGGCGGATGACAGCGGAACCCACATTGGGGCGGGGAATAAAGCAGTTGGGCGGCACATTTGCCACAATATAAGGCTTTGCATAGTACTGCACTGCCAGGGACAAGGCGCCGTAGTCCTTGGAGCCGGGCCCCACCTGCATCCGGTCCGCCACTTCCTTCTGCACCATGACAGTGATATTGTCAATGGGTACATTGCTCTCAAACAATCCCATGATAATGGGCGTAGTGATGTAATATGGAAGGTTTGCCGCCACCTTGATGGGCCTTCCATCATTATACTCGTCCACCAGCTTATTCATGTCTAATTTCAGAATATCGCTGTTGATAACCGTCACATTGGGATAGCCCTTTAAAGTTTCGTCCAGAATGGGGAGAAGATTGGTGTCAATCTCCACCGCAACCACTTTTCCGGCATGTTCCGCCAGATATTGGGTCATGGTACCGATGCCCGGTCCTATTTCCAGCACACAATCATCCTCTGTAATCCCTGCGGCACTTATAATTTTGTCCAGCACGCGAGTATCTATGAGGAAATTCTGACCAAATTTCTTCTGGAATGCGAATTGATATTTCTGTATGATTTCAATGGTATTTTTCGGATTACCCAAAGTCGCCATGTATTATAATTTCCTTTCTGCGGACCGGATTCGGCCCTCTTTTAAGAGTAATGGATTCCCGTGCAAAAGTCAATGCCCGGGCAAAAGAACAGGCAGAAAAGAAGCGCTGTATATCGTACATTACAGCGCTTTTTGTTTATTTATCAACTCTGCTTCCCATAATCAGTCAGCCTACAGCCGGTAGAGCTTTTTTCCATTTTCCCAGGTGGCCTTCATGACGGTTTCCGGGTCCACTCCCTTTAGCCGGCTGACAGCCTCCACCACATAGGGAAGCTCAAGGGATGAGTTTCTCTTTCCCCGGTTAGGGACCGGCGCCAGATAGGGACAGTCCGTCTCCAGTACAATGGACTCCAGAGGTATATATTCCACCACTTCTTTCAGTTTCCTGGCATTGTTGAAGGTAAGGACGCCTCCGATTCCAAGGAAAAATCCCATGTCCAGGTACTCTCTGGCCATCTCCCTGGTGTAGGAAAAACAGTGGACGACACCTCCGATCTCCCCGGCCTTAGCCGCCTTCATCATATCCAGGGTATCCTTTGCGGCATCCCTGCTGTGGATGATTATGGGAAGCTTTACCTGCCTGGCCAAATCCATCTGTGCCTCAAACCACTTTTTCTGTATATCGTGGGCCGGTTCCTCCCAGTAGTAATCCAGGCCAATTTCTCCCACGGCCTTTACCCTGGGGTGGCCACACTGTTCCTTAATCCACTGAAGGCCCTCCTGGTCCAGCTCCCCTGTCTCACTGGGATGGACTCCCATGGCCCCATATATCCAGTCATAGGCTTCGGCCAGTTTCAGGGTACTGCGGCAGCTCTCCAGGCTGGCGGCTACATTCATAACCGCACCCACGCCGGCTTCCTGCAAACGTCCCAGAAGTTCTGGCCGGTCCTCGTCAAATGCCTCATCATCATAATGGGCATGTGTATCAAATATCATGATTTAAACTCCTTTTGCAATCCACATGCTCACACCGTACAGCACCAGAAAATGCACCGGGTAAAACACGTAGAACATATATTTAAGCTGAAATGCCCCCCGTCTTCCATTATACAATACAATCGGCACAAAGGACAAGGCTGACACACAATAGCAGCTGATACTCTCCACTGCGCAGATTCCCACTCCCGCAACCACCTGGGCCGTATCACTGCGCCGGAACCAGTACATGGCAGCTATGAACAGGACTCCCACCACATTGTAATCAAACTGCAGCACCCATGACAGCGCGCATCCCGCTGCCAGGGCTCCTGCCTGCAGACCCGGATTTCGGGTGGACTCCATGACAGCCATAACCAGTACCCCCGCAAACAGGGTAAACATCATATTCTGATAGTGGGGATAAAACATGGTGTGGTACACAGCCAAATCAAAGGGCACTTCGGATAACAGGGCAAACAGGAGCATCCTGACGGCGTACCACCGGCGGTCCCTGGTACGCACAAATTCCTCTGTTGTGAGATATGCCAGGATAGGAAATCCCAGTCTCCCCACATAACGGCAGACCTGGCCCGCGATCACCCAGTAATGCCCGGAAGGCGTCAGCAGTACCCCATGATAAAGAGCACTGTCTGTTCCATGAAGAATCCCTCCCTGAATCACCACAGCGCCGATATTATCAATTAGAATTGCCACAATTCCCAGAATCTTCAGCTGGTTTCCCGTAAACCCCTGCCGGCGGCCGCCGCATGGCCCGCGGCTGCGTCCTCTACCCATATCGTACCCTCTTTAGGGCTTTTTAGCCCCCTCATGTTTTAATTTCCTTTCATCATACTCCAAAATGGCAAAAATTTCAAGTTTCTCCCACTTTAGGTTGATTTTTTCAGGATACAGAGCATGATTCTCCCATTTTCATCCAAATTTTGGGGTATTTATATAAAATTACAGGATTCTAATATTTTTTTGCTTATGCCCGCCCAGGATATGCGGCTCAAATCCGGCGGAAGGGAAGCCATTGACGGGCCCGCGGCAGTCATATTTTCCCCGCCGTGCGTACTCAGCCCACCATCATCCGTCTCCAAGCTGCCGCCGTTCATCCCCAGACTTTTGCCTATAGCCTCAGCCAGACGCCGTTCAAACTCCGGCAGCTCCTGTTCAACCGGTTCATCCGCATTCACAATGGCGGGCAGGGACACGAATTTCACGGGACACGTTCCGATATTTTCCTCCAGCCAGGGCCTGACTCCCGGCAGGTCTGTGCAGACCACCTGTAAACCGCAGGCCAGAGCCTCTATCACCACAAGAGGAAGCCCCTCGTAAAAGGACGGAAGCACGAAAACATCCGCCTGATTCATCCGTTCTGCCAGCCGGGGCTGGTCCAGCCTGCCGAGAAATTTCACCGGGTAGGGTGACTGCCCCGCCAGCTTTTTAATGGTTTCATACTCCAGCTGGTTACCATACCCTCCTGCCAGCCATACCTCAATTTTCACAGGCTCCGCAGACTGCCCCGCTGCCTGCCTCTGCTGCTCCCCATCCTGTCTTTGCATCTGTTCCAGATACGCAAGACTCCGCAGCAGGCTCATAACCCCCTTCTTCTCCGACAGCTTTCCAGCGTAAATCAGACGCTTGGCTCCATCATCCTTTTTAATCGGCGTAAAACGGAAAATGGAATCATCAAATCCGCTTCCAATCACTTCCAGCCGCTCTCCGGGCACGCCGTATATCCGGCTGATTTCTTCCCTCTGTTCCCTGTGAAGGCAGAACACCTTATGAAGCTCCTTTATGTGAGCCAGAATATATTCCCGTTCAAGACTGTTTTTCTTTATCTGGCGCAGGCCTGTGCCATGGCATATGGCCGCTGTTTTATATTGGGGAAACGCCTCCCGTACCACGGCTGTCAGCAGATACAGATGATGGCACAGAATCAAATCCGGCCGGAAGCATTCCACTGCCTCCCTGGTTTTCTCCAGAAACGCCTGTTTGAATGCATCCACCATATCCTCTGTCATCTGGCTGTATATGGTACTCTCGTAAGGCATCTCATCCGACATCCCCGCTATGGGAAAGGGCAGGCTTTCTGTCCTGTAATATACCGGATAGAACCGGGTCCCTTCAGGAAAATGTATCTCGTCCTCCTTATAGACCCCTGCCACCACTGCCTGCTCATGCCCCAGTGCAGCAAAACCTTTTACCAGGCCGGTAAGATAAACACCGCTCCCCGTACTGTGGGGTTTCTGGGCTGTTATGCTCAGTATCCTCATAATCCCCTCCATTTCTCCTTAAACATACAAAATACACTTAATTTAAAAACAGGAGCAGGTCATACCGCCCGCTCCCGCCATATTTTTTACGTCTCACAGCTTCCGTACCAACGGCAGACAACCGGCTCCTGCCGGGCCAATATCCGCAGCTCTGTCTGTATTCCTATCAGCAGATTTCGGCTCCTGCCGGCATACTCTTCTCCGGCGTCATAAGGGCCAGGCTGCCCTCTGCATCCTCGGCGCAGAGAATCATGCCCTCGGACACCATGCCTGCCAGCTTGGCCGGCTTTAAGTTGGTCACTACCATGACCTTCTTGCCCACCATCTCCTCAGGAGAATAGTAAGCCTTAATACCGCTTAAAATCTGGCGCACCTGGCTTCCAATCTTTACCTGGGAACAAAGGAGCTTCTTGGACTTTGGAACCGCCTCGCACTTGATGATTTCTCCCACCTGGAACTGAAGCTTCGCAAAATCATCATAGGTAATCTCCGCCTTGGCCTCCAAATCAATGCCGCTGTCCTCTGCGCTGCCGGACGCTCCTTCCTCACCGCCTGCCTGGTTCTGGTCCGCAGCGGTCTCTGCCCCATGCATGGCCTCCGTCTTTTCCAGCACTTCCTTGATGTCCATGCGCGCAAAGAGAATCTCCGGCTTATCCGTCACCCTCTGTCCGCTTGGATACAGTCCAAAGGTATCCATCCGGGACAGCTCACGCTTGCCCGTATGAATCTGCGCCAGAATCTTTTCAGACGTCTCGGGCATAAAGGAATACAGTAAGGATGCCCCGATGGCAATGGCCTCTGTCAGGTTATAGAGCACGGTGGCAAGCCTGTCCTTCTGGCTCTCATCCTTGGCCAATGTCCAGGGTGTGGTCTCATCAATATATTTGTTGCATCTTCTGAAGATGTTAAAGATTTCCGTCATGGCATCCGCCACACGCAGCTGCTCCATCTTGGCATCAGCCTTCTTCACTTCCTCCAGTACTACCTTCTTAAGATCCTCGTCCACTTCCCCGCGGGCGCCCTTATCACTGACCACTCCGTCAAAATACTTGTTGCTCATGGAGATAGTGCGGTTCACCAGGTTGCCCAGTATATTAGCCAGGTCAGAGTTCATGCGCTCCACCATCAGCTCCCAGGAAATGACGCCGTCATTGTCAAACGGCATCTCGTGAAGCACGAAATAGCGCACCGCGTCCACGCCAAAAAAGTCGACCAGGGTATCTGCGTAGAGCACGTTGCCCTTGGACTTGCTCATCTTACCGTCGCCCTGCAGCAGCCATGGATGGCCAAATACCTGCTTGGGAAGGGGCAGGCCCAGGGCCATCAGGAAAATGGGCCAGTAAATGGTATGGAAACGGATGATATCCTTTCCAATCAGATGCAGGTCAGCGGGCCAGTACTTCTTAAACTGATCCGTACTGCTGCCGTCGCAATCATATCCGATACCGGTGATATAGTTGGTCAGGGCATCCAGCCATACATAGGTCACATGCCTGGGATCAAAATCAACCGGTATGCCCCAGCTGAAGGTGGTCCTGGACACGCACAAATCCTGAAGTCCCGGAAGAAGGAAGTTGTTCATCATCTCATTCTTCCTGGATACGGGCTGGATAAACTCCGGATGCTCATTGATATACTCGATCAGCCTGGGGGCGTACTTGCTCATGCGGAAGAAATATGCCTCCTCCTTGGCAGGCTTTACCTCACGTCCGCAGTCCGGACACTTGCCGTCCACCAGCTGGGATTCGGTGAAAAAGGACTCGCAGGGAGTGCAGTACAGCCCTTCGTAATAACCCTTATAAATATCGCCCTGGTCGTAAAGCTTCTTGAAAATCTTCTGCACCTGGGCCTCGTGGTCCTGGTCCGTGGTGCGGATGAATTTATCATAGGAAGTGTTCATCAAATCCCAAATCCGCTTAATCTCAGCGGCTGCCTTGTCCACAAATTCCTTGGGAGTCACACCGGATGCCTCAGCCTTTTCCTCAATCTTCTGTCCATGCTCGTCCGTACCTGTCTGGAAGAACACGTCATATCCCTGCTCCCTCTTATATCTGGCTATGCTGTCAGCCAGAATGATTTCATAGGTATTGCCGATATGTGGCTTGCCGGAAGCATAGGCAATGGCCGTGGTAATATAATATGTTTTTTTACAATCCTGACACATATGATTAATTCCCTCTTTTTCTGAGCGGAAGCTAAGGGCCGGGGCAGAGCAGTTCTTAAAAATGCTCCGGCGGCCACAGCGCCCAATCCGCTTATTTTAATAGTTTTAAGTATAAGCGTTTCCCCCATGTTCGTCAAGACGTGCCCCCTGTTTTTTCCCTCTTTGGAAGTCCCTGCCAGTTTTTTCACTGCTCATAAGTTGTAATTTCCGCTCATATACTATATAATGTCGTAATACAAAACAGAACAGACACCCCAATGGAGGATTTGTTTAGAATGAGACAACGAAAAACCATATTTTTACAATATCTTTTATCCCTGCTCCTGGTTATCTGCCTGACAGCCGGATGCGTGGCGCCCGCGCGTCCTCAGGCTTCCGCTCCTTTGGCCAAGGAATCCGCTGCACAGGAAAGTCCCCAGTCCTATGAACAATATGAGAAAAAGACCATTGATGCCCAGGCGTCCTTTGACCAGCTGACCAACGGCCTGTTCCTGGACGAAGTTGACAATTCCCTTATCACGCTTCACTACACCCTGGCCGATCCGGCCGCCTACGGCATCACTGACTACGATAAAACCCTGGGGACCGTATCCCTGGAGGACAGTAAACAGGCTCTTAATGATGCCAAATCCCTGAAAGTACAATTAAATGATATTGACAGCCGCCTGCTCCGTGAGGACCAGCTGCTCACATACAATATCTTGCTATCCTACTTAAATACCATGTTGGACAGCGAAGGTCTGGAGCTCTACGACCAGCCTCTTTCCTCCTCCCTGGGCATACAGGCGCAGCTTCCCATACTTTTGTCCGAGTATGTATTCTACAATAAACAGGACGTAGAGGATTATCTTTCTCTGCTATCCTCCATTGACACCTACTATGACAGCATCATCGCCTTTGAAAAGGAAAAGGCCGATGCCGGACTGGGGCTGTGCGACACGGTCATCGACCGTATCCTCAAATCCTGCAACGCCTATCTTCTGGATGCAGACCACAGCTTCATGGCAGAAACATTTGCGGAGCGTCTGGAGCAGGTGGAGGGACTGACAAAGCAGGAAAAGGAGGATTTCATTGCCAGGAACCATACTGCCATTGACGAACACTTCGTGCCTGCATACCAGAGGCTGATTGATGGACTGACTCCCCTGAAAGGCACCGGAACCAACGATAAGGGGCTGTATTACTTCCCCCAGGGCAAGAAATATTACCAGTACCTGGTGAATTCGTATACCGGCACTTCCTATCAGGATATCCCGGCCCTGAAAAAAGCCATGAGCGGCCAGATGATGGATGACCTGACCGCCATGGATGAGCTGCTGACTGAAAATCCCGCCTTGGCGAAAAAACTGTACTCCTACTCCTTCGCCCTCACCGACCCCAACCAGATTCTGGAGGACCTGAGAAAACAGTGCGCGAAGGACTTCCCGGCCATCGAGGATTACACATGCAGCATTAAAAATGTACCCGCTGCCCTGGAAGCCACTCTGAGCCCGGCCTTCTACCTGACCGTGCCCATTGACCGCCCCCAGGACAATTCCATCTACATCAACAACGGAAGCACCAACACCGCCAGGAACCTGTACTCCACCCTGGCCCACGAGGGTTATCCAGGCCACATGTACCAAACTCTCTATTTCAACAAACATAACACCTGTAACCTGCGTAAGCTCCTGAGCTTCAGCAGCTATTCAGAAGGCTGGGCCACCTATGTGGAATACTATTCCTACAGCCTGAACAACGGACTGGACCCGGACCTGGGAGAACTGCTCCGGCACAATGCCGCCTTCACCCTTGCCCTGTACGCCATCCTGGATGTAAATATCCACTATGAGGGCTGGGACATCAGGCAGGTGGAGGATTACTTAAACCACTACTTCCGCATCAGCGATTCCTCTGTCATTACCACCATCTATTATGACATTGCGGAGAATCCGGCCAATTATCTGGAGTATTATGTGGGCTACCTGGAAATCCTGGGCATGCAGCGCGAGGCCAAAAAAACCCTTGGAAGCCGCTACACCAACATGGAATTTAACCGCTTCCTGCTGGATATAGGCCCGGCTCCCTTCAGCGTCATTAAACCTTATTTTGCGGAGTGGCTGACGCAGCAGAATACGGATGGAAAACAGAAACATCCCGGCACAGGGCCGCGATAACGCTTCCCCATGCCGGGATACCACTGAAAATTCCATATATAACGGTTAACCTTCCATCTGCCGTCCCAGAAACCCGGCAGCCGTGGATGCCAGCTTCATCTCGGCGTCCCCGAACTTGGCCCTTGGCTCACGGCTCATGAGAGATACGGCACCAATGGCGTCGCCTTCGCAGATAATAGGCGCCACCACCTGGGCGCTGATTCCCTCCAGTTCCTCGTCCACTAACTGGATGAATGCCTTGTCTTCCCTGGCAGCAATGACAGTACTGCGCTCATTGATGGCCTGTTCCAGCTGGCGGCTGATATTTTTCTGGAGCAGGTCCTTCTTGGCCCCTCCTGCCACAGCTATGACCTGGTCCCTGTCCGTGATGCATACGAAAAGGCCGGTGGACTGTGCCATGGCCTCTGCATACTGCACGGCAAATGAGGTGAGCTCCATCATAGGCGAGTATTTTTTAAGGATGATTTCTCCTTCCCTGTCTGTGAATATCTCTAACGGCGTACCTTCCCTGAGCCTCAATGTCCTCCGAATTTCCTTTGGAATGACCACACGGCCCAGATCATCTGATTGTGTCAATCAGGTGCAAAAAATTTTTGTGAAGTCCCAAAAACCATTGAAAATACTGCGTTTTTCGGCTTTTGAGACATTCACAAGTTGAATACCTGACACCAATAGATTGTGTTATTTTAGGACAAAAATCGACTTTTTGCAACCAAAACTTTGAGCCAGCCGCAATGACTGGCTCATTATTTATGCTGTTGCGAATACATCATCGAACTTCCAAACGATTTCGATATGCTCGTTGTCTGTGACATTGATGCGCTCCACAGCAGCATACAAATATTCTCGCAAGGCTTCATCGCTCAAAGAACTGGTCTTGTCTGCTATTGCCTTGTCTTTGTTTGCCTGACTTTCCTTTTTGAGAAATTTCTCATACTCGGCTTCAGCCTGGGCAATTTCTTCTTTCAGCTGCGCTTGACGTTTCTCACGTTCAGATCTGGCAGCTACAAATTCTTCTCTGGTCATGCGACCTTCACGGTAATCCATATAGCTTTGGATGCGCTGGCTGTCATAGCTTTCATAATCGCTTGTAAGAACCTTGATTCGCTCTCTGAGCAGGATTCCTTCGGACTTAATCTCTTTCGTCCTGCTGACAGTTTCCACCGTTATAGCGGCAATCTCGCCCTTCAGGGTCTCGAATACTACATCTTCAATATCCGTCCTGTCCCATCTGACTAATTTGCACAGTTCATTATCGGGAGACCAATAAGGTGTCACACAATAGAAGTGTTCATCCGTTCCAAAGGTTCTCTGAAGCTTGCGACCGCAATGAGCGCAGTAATACGGAAACACATTCTCTTTTGCTTTCTTGGTATGCGGCTTTACCTTACGGAGCGCCGCCTGTGCCGCTTCAAATTCTTCCATTGTTACAATGGCTTCATGGGCATTCTCATGGATAATCCATTCATCCTTTGAAGTCCTGCGCTGAGATTTGGCACGGATGGTGGGACTCTCACGAAGATTGTTCACCATACAACCTGTGTATTTCAGGTTCTTCAGCATATCCAGAATCCGATTGTGCGTCCAGATACCCGTAGGAGGGGCATCTTTCCTCGGCTTGGTTCCTTTGTGCTGCATAGGTGTCGGAACACCTTCAGCATTAAGTTCCCTCGCCACCTGACTGGTGCTTTTACCAGCAATCACATCGGTGAATATCCTGCGAACAATAGGAGCCGCTACCGGGTCAATAATCATTTTATGCTTATTCTTAGGATCGACTTTGTAGCCGTAGGTACAGCAGGTTACATAGCCGCCATTGCGCTGTTTGGTTCGCATAGCGGACTTGACCTTCTTGGACAAGTCCTTGCTGTAGTAGTCGTAAATCAGATTACGAAAGGCAATGTCCATACCTGCGGTATTGCCAAGGAAGCGTTCGCTGTCGTAATGGTCGTTGATAGAGATCATTCTGACACCAAGGAACGGGAAAATGTGTTCCAGATAGTCGCCTACCTCCAGATAATCACGCCCGAAACGGGAAAGGTCTTTGACCATCACGATATGAATTTCACCGGCACGAACCAGTTCAATCATTCTCTGAAAGTCAGGTCGCTCAAAGTTTGTTCCGCTGAAACCATCGTCACAAAACTCCATAACAGTTAAATTGGACAGATACGGGTTCTGCTCAATGTGTCGCTGGATCAGCTGACGCTGTGCGGCAATACTGTTGCTTTCGTCCTTTGCACGATTGGTTCTCATGTCCACATCTTCCTGAGAAAGACGCAGGTACATGGCGATACATTTCTTCATATTACGCAACCTCCTTCCTGAGTGTCTCGATAGTATTGTAGATAGCCTTGAACTCATCCATGTGGTTAAAGGTGATGTCCAGGGAACAATCTTCGTTCATTTTCATGGATTGAATCATGGCATCGACCATTTCAGCGGAAACTTCTGTTGCATTTCGATACTTCTTTACAAGGTTCATCCATTCTTTTTCACCACGGAGCTGTTCCTGAAAGCGTTCTGATGTTCCTTCAAGCTCTGCGATCTGCTGTTCCAAACGCTTAATGTCAGCCAGAATGACTTCACGGGTCTGGGCATAATCATCATCGTCAATCAAGCCCTCACGGAGATCACGATAGAGACCGCCAAACAGTCCTTTTTTGTGGTCGAGCTTCTTTTTCAAAGACTTGACTTCATCCCTCTGTTTGGAGTGATTCGTCATGGCTTTCTTCATTTCAAGCAGCTTATGCAGACTGTCCTGCATATCTACAAAGAGGTCAAGCTGTGCATGAATTGTAGCAAGAACCGCTTCGTCCAAATCAGCTTTACGCATCTTCTTTGCATTGCAGGCTCTTGTACCATGCTCTGCATAGGTAGGACACTTGAATGTGAAATACACCTTGTCTTTCTTCGTGCTGAAGGAACGAACGAGCTTCATTATGGAGCCACAGTCCGCACAGGTGAACTTCTTACCGTAAATATTTACGGCTTTCGGCAGATGATCGTATTTACCGCTGTTTGCCTTTGATTTTGCCGCAGCTTCGTTGTTGATAGCCTGAACCTTATCGAACAGTTCCTGCTCAATAATTGCTTCATGGGTATTTTCAACGATAATCCAGTCTTGTTCATCCGTTCTCTGAAACGGAATACCGGCATACAGACATTGACCGGATTTTCTCTGAGCCAGATGACCCAGATAAGTAATATCCTTCAGAATGTCTGTAACCATGTGTTTGTTCCAAAGGATGGTTCTTGACTTCTGATTGTTATTCGTAACAATGCCACGATTGGCTTTATACTGTCCTGGGGACAATACGCCACTGTCGTTGAGCTTTTTGTTGATTCCCATATAGCTCATGCCTTCGCTTCGCCACAGATAAATCTGCTTCACGATAGGGGCTGTCTCCGGGTTTACAATCAGCTGATTCTTGTTGTTAGGGTCTTTCAAGTATCCGTACTTTTCCCAGGCACCGATGTATTCGCCGTTTTCCATCTTGCTTCTGAGGGCAGAGGAAACTTTACGGGAAATATCCTTGGCGTAGTAGTCATTGATGATATTGGAAAGGGACACGGAAAGCTGTCCGCTGGCTTCGGCTGTTGCAGTATCGAAACCATCATTAACTGCAATAAAGCGAATACCGAAGAAAGGACAGATCTTTTCCAAGAACTCGCCTGTTTCGATATAGTTACGACCCAGACGGGAAAGGTCTTTGACCACAATGCAGTCAATCTCTTTTGCCTGAACCGCTTCCATCAATTTCTGCCACTCAGGACGCTCAAAGTCGGTACCTGTGTAGCCGTTGTCTACGAAAGTCCCCGTCAGTTGCAGATAAGGGCGATTGTCCACATAGTCGTGAAGAAAGGCAAGCTGATTTTCGATAGAATCAGACTTGTTCAGGTTATCTTCACGAGAAAGACGAGCGTAAATAGCCGTCTTATGGATAACAGTAAACTGTTCTGCTACAACCGGCTTTGCGGAGACCACTGCCTGCTGTCGTCTTTTCGATGGTCGTGCCATTTAGCTCACCTCCCTGATAAATGGAATGATCTTTTTCTTCTGTTCTTCGTCCAGGAACTCAATAATTGCCTGGAACTGATCTTCGTTACTCAGGTACACATGAACCGCTTTATCTTCAGAAATTTCAATTCTATCAACGAAATGAACCACAACACGACGGTTAAGTTCCTGAATATTTTCGTATTCTCTGAACTGTGCGAGCCAGCTTTGCTGTTCTGTCAGTCCAGAGCTGATCTTATTTTTATTGCCGTTCAATCTGGCAATGGTATCCTTGGCATCCTGAATACCCTTATCGAACTCCGCCTTGAAGATGTTGTATTCCTCACGGGAAATCATCTCGTCTTTGAAGTCCTCATACACATGAGCCTTCATTTGCTTGTTGTGTTCGATGATTTCTTCCTGTCGCTCAATCTTAGCGGCAATTCGCTCCATTTCACGACGTTCCCAGGAGACACCGTTCAGCTGAGACATAGCAGCATCCAAATCCAGAGCCAGAGAAACCTGTGCCTGGATAACAGCCAGAACAGCATCGTAAACAACCTGTTCCTTAACGCTGTGAGAACTGCAAGTTTTTTTATCTACCTTATTAGAGTTGCAGATAAAATACACATACTCCTTACCGGCAGATGTGGTTTTCTTTCTTGTCATGGCACTCTGGCAATCCTGGCAGAAAACCTTGCCAGAAAATAGATGCACAGAGTCGTCACCAGATGGACTTCTGGTATCTTCGAGCATCAGATTTTGAACCATATCGAACAGGGCTGGAGAAATGATCGCTTCATGTGCGTTCTCCGTTCTCATCCAGTCCGATTCATCTTTTCTGGTTCGGTTCTTAACCTTATGGTTTGGAGTAGAAGTCTTACCCTGAACCAGAGTTCCGGTATACATCTCATTCTTCAAAATGCGATAGATTGCAACGGGACTCCATTCCGTCTGAACCTGCTTTTTGAAGCCGGTCTTGTACTTGGAACCACAAAGTCTCTTGTACTCATAAGGGGATGGTACACCGTCTTTATTCAGCCTGTCCGCAATCTGTGCAGGACTGTAACCATCCAGCTTCATACGGAAGATTGTCTGAACAACAGGGGCTACCGTCTGGTCAATGACCAGTTTGTTTTTATCGTCCTCGGCTCTGAGATAGCCGTAGAGGACATGGTTTCCAACAAATTCTCCGTTTCTTCTCTTGATGTCCAGATTGGAACGGATCTTGATGGAAATATCTCTGCTGTAAGAGTCGTTAATCAGGTTCTTGAATGGGAGAATGATTTCATTTCCCGCCTGCCAAGACTGTGCAGAGTCATAATTGTCGTTAATTGCGATAAAGCGAACGCCAAGTGCAGGGAAAATCTTTTCAATGTATCTGCCAGAATCAATGTAGTCACGACCGAAACGAGAAAGGTCTTTTACAATGATGCAGTTGATTTTTCTCTGCTTGACCTGCTCAATCATTTTCTGAAAATCAGGACGGTCAAAGTTCGCACCTGTGAAACCGTCATCACAGAACTCCTGAACAAAATTGATTTCAGGGTGCTTGGTCAGGTAATCTTCAATCAGTTTTCGCTGATTTGCGATACTGTTACTTTCTTTCTTCTCACCTGTAGAAGAATCGCCATCTTCCTTCGATAAACGCAGGTAGATGGCGGCATAGTAAGTCTTATCAATAAAATTTTGCATAATACGCCACTCCTGTTTGTTAATCGTCCAGAGATGAAAACAAACCGGAGTTTCCGCTGATTTTGTCCAAGGCTATGATAGCATAGCAGACAGCGAAAATCCAGTTTGTCGCCGCTTCAGTATCCTGTCAATATCTGCCAACAAAATTTTCTATATTACATAGAAGCAATCATGTTGATGAAATTGTCGGTTATCGTGTTCTGCGTATTTGCAAACGACACTCTAACCACCGTTTTGCCTACTTTGAACTGATAAGGATTTTTGATCTGCTCGATAAAGGACTTAATCCTTTCTTCACTCGGCAGAGTGCGATCAATCTTTACATCTCGAATATCCACCAGCTGATCCGCAGCCGTAGATTTCATTGCTTCATTTCTGGTCATCTGCAATCACCACCTTCGTTTTTTATTCTTGCCAAATCTTTCCTGAACTATTCAGGGAACATCTTGTCGGCAAAAGGATAGGCAGACCCATCGGAACGGGTCTGCCCATAGTTTTTACTGACAAGAGGATGTAATCAAATCCAGACTGACTCGCAGAGCTGCATCAACACCACGCATTTCCTTTCGGGTAACTCTGCCCAGATACTTTATGATGCGTTGCTTGTCAATCGTTCTTAGCTGCTCCAACAGAACCAGGGATGGTCTGCTGAGAGCCGGGTTGTTTCTTATCAGATAATGGGTTGGCTGTTTTGTCTTTTTTCTGGTCTTGGCTGTGATCGTAGCCACAACCAAAGTAGGGGCGTGTTTGTTGCCGGTATTATTCTGAATCACAACGACCGGACGAACGCCACCTTGTTCAGAACCGCAGAATGGAGACAGGTCAGCCAAATATATATCGCCACGGCGATATTCCCAATTCTTAATCATCACCTGTGCTTTTCTCCTTTCATGGGTTATGTAAGTGGGACAGCCATCCAAGGGAAAGCTGTCCCGTAGCGTTTACTATGTCAGTCCCATATTTGTCCTCGGCACCCCTGGGAGATAAGGCAGATGCCTTATCGGGAAATCACCAGACGGTTGGCAGCTGACCAACTCCATAGGAATCTAACCTCCCCGTGGTTCTCACCGGGCTGCCCCCATTGCGTGATCCCTGTTCCGAAAAAGGAAAGGGGCTGTGGCTGGGCAGAAGTATCATTGTGCCTGCTGTTTTCATTGCCGTGCCGGGAGCTACCCGACATTTACAAGCCGATATTATTTCGCTCGTACCAACCGGAAGAACAGACGATTGAAAAGTAAGTGACTCTATTTTCTCGGTGGTGGGTCATGGCGTATCGCTGATGTGGCTGACGCTTTCACGCCGACAACAGGAACGTATCTGATGAATGTGTATTCAGTTTTCAAGGAACGCACAGCCGTTTTCTTTGGCTGTATCTAAATTGTACCTGTTCCTCATGCAAGTTTTTATTGCCTCGTAGGTATAGTTTTGAGGTTATTCACGACCTAAAAATATGTAATCAAGGGTTGTATCAAAGCGCACGACCAATTCGATTGCCAAATCAATAGAGATACCTCTATTGCCGGTTTCAATTCGTGCAATGGTGTTTGCGGCAACGCCCAACTGCTCCGCAAGCTGTTCCTGTGTAAGCCCATGTTTCCTTCTCAATGCTTTAATTCTTTTTCCGCTTTCGACCAAGTCGTAATACATTTTCGTTCCTCCGTGTTTTTGAATTTTTGAAGTTGCAAAATCAAAAACAGAGGGAGGAGATCGTGCCCGATTCTCAATGCCCTTTGCCATCTGCCTGTCCTCCTTGCGGGCATAAAAAAAGAGCCGGAGTAAATTACTCCAAGCTCTCGTTCATACCTTTGTGTTAATTATGGGGGAAGATAGGCAGGTATAAAAAAAGCCCCGTACCCATTACAGGCACGAGGCGTAACTCTCTCTATTCAATTTTATGCCGCTATCTCCCAGCATAGCCATTTTAACACTGGACAAGTCGGACTTTCAGTATGGAAACCGTCGTATTTTCATCGGATTTTAGTCGGACTAAAATCCTGTCTTAGCACTCACAATAACACAATGCTTCTTCCTCTCTGGCACTTTCCAGAAAATCTTTCAATTTAGGAATGGCTGTTCCCCAGAGTGACAGACCAAATAACAGGATCGCTTCTTTCTTTCGGTCATAGTAGGTACTTCGTTCCATATTCAGAACTTCCAGCATTTCTGATTCCTTGTACTTGAAGCGGTTGAGATATGCCTTTGAGATAATCTCACAGTACAGAGCGCCTTTATCCGGATATTCTCTGATTTTCAACATCGCCATATCTACCAGTTCAATGATCCACTTTGTCTCGAATAAGCTGCGAATGCGTTCTTCAAATCGTTCTCTCGCTTCATCCGGAGCAAAGTTCTCCAGATAAATCAATGCACCATCTAAGCTGTCACCGTAAGTACAAATAAGGGTATCACATACATCATTCGCACGATCAATGGTAGACCAGCACACCTCTCGATATATGGATAAAATCAGCTTTGCTCTTTCATACAGAACCTTCTCGTCAATGTTCTGCATCCGGCAAAGCATTCGAATATTGCTTAATACCTGTGTATTATATCTGCTCATTCAGAATCTCCTTTCAGCCTAATCCATAAAATAAGAATTCCTTTCTAACTCCTGTCACTTGGCCAAAGGGAAACAAATACCATGGGACAAGAATGACTATAACTTCCGATATTTGATTAAAATAACAGAAGTGAAATCGGAAGTTCTTGACTTTATAAAAGTTCCGATATATAATTAAGCGGAGCTAAAACTTCTGTTCTGGTTCTCATTATAACATTTTCCAGAAGTTTGTCAACAAATAATCGGAAGTTACAAATAAATATTTTTTGAAAGGAAGGACAGTACCATGACATTTGGAGAAAAAATTAAAGAAGCTCGTTTGACTATGAACCTATCTCAAACGGAGCTTGCCCAGATGACCGGCATCTCCGAAAGATCCCTTTATACTTATGAGCAACTCGGAACGCTCCCCAGAAAAAGCAACATCAGAAAGCTTGCTGAAGCGCTGCATATCTCTGTGTCCTATCTTTTGGATGAATCTGAAACAGACAGCCAGAGCCATATAGATCAGGATATGTTTATTTTAGAGGCAAAGGAAAACTTCGGTTCAAAGGGAGCAAAAGAAGCTCAGGAAGTGCTGGGTCGTGTAAATTCTCTGTTTGCCGGTGGAGAGTTGGACGAGGACGCAAAAGATGTATTCTTCCAGGCGATTATGTCGGTTTATATGGACTCTAAGAAAACAGCACGGGAAAAGTACACTCCGAAGAAATACAGAAAGCATAAAGATAAAGAGTAAAATCCTCAAGCACAGAATATGTTTTCTGTGTGCGATTCGGAGGTGAAGCAAATGAAAACGGCAGAGCATATCATTGAAACTGTCGATAAGCTTGTGCGAAAATATCACACCAGAGACCCTTACGAGCTATGTCAGCTGTTAGGTATCAAAATCCACTATTACGATTTGCAGAAAAAATTGAAGGGCTTCTTCTATTACCAGTCCAGACAGAAGAATATCGTGATAGATCACAATGTGAACGGCATCCTGGAACGTATATTAGTCGCACATGAATTAGGACACGCTGTCCTGCATACGAAAATCGCCATGATGCACGGCTTTCAAGAAATGGAAGTGTTTGATGATAGATCAATCGAAGAAAATGAAGCAAACTTCTTTGCGGCGGAGCTTCTGATAGAAGATGGGGAAGTTTTGGAATGCCTTTCGGAACACACATTTTTTGAAACGGCTAAAATGCTTTATGTACCGGCAGCATTATTAGACTACAAATTCAGCCTGCTCCACGAAAAGGGGGAGCTTGTAAACCCTATGTATCTCAGAAAATCTGATTTTCTGAAAGAGAACCTGGGGGACTATGATACCAACATTGATTTTGATCCAATATGAAGAAAAGCAGACTTGAGATTATTCCTCAAAGTCTGCTTTTTTCAAGAATGTATGTTCTTTTCTATCCAATTTGCACTATTTATATATCTTTATCATTATTAGGAGCATAATATACGGTGGATTCAGCTACCATTGAAACATTTGGTTCTACATCATATTTGGTAAAACCAACTTCACCACTATAATAGGCATAGTCTCCTGGTAACTTAATATTAGGAATCCACAGCAACTGGCCATCCCAACCTTTGTTGCCAGTAATTTTATACATTGTAAGAACAACTTCTTCTTTATAACTATCCCCCAATTTTCTATCTGTTGGTGAAAGCAAGGTGCCGGTACCTTTTCCAATATCTCTATTACGACGTACAATCAATTTACCCTGTGTGCCGGGATTATTTGCCAAAAAGGTATTCACGAATCCTATAAATGCTTTTGCATTCCAATCTTCAACTTCAGAATCAACCTGTTCCAGAACTTTCAAAATCAGTTTCAAACTGACCGTATAAATATCATCTGGAAATGGTTCTAACAACTTGTCTATTGCAGGGATGCTCTTGTTAACAGGATAAAATGGAAAATAATTTACTCCACCAGAATAAATACCAACAGATTTCTTATCAAGAACATTTTTTCTGGTTGGTTTCAACCCTGTTGGATAAAACATTTTTATATCACAACCATTCTTAAATGTTTCTATCTGCTTAATAATACTGTTGTTAGTTTTATTTATATCCGAAAATAATTTATACAATTTAGGAGGCATAAATACACGCATAAGTTCCGGATCTCTATCGTAACCGAACATTCTTGCGTGCTGCCACATTGTATCTGCCTGTGGACTTTTAGCTACTCTACAATAATAGATTGTTTGTAGCTGAGGGAATGTAACGCCACGTCCCAAGCTATTCCCGCCAACAATTACATTGATTCCTGTTTCATATTGTGTATTTTCATCATAAGATACAATAGAATTCAACATCAAAATATTGATTTTATCTTCCTGCATCTGTTGAAGAATATATGAATATATCTCCTCAAAATCCCTAATGGAAGGCTTCGTAGCTTTTAGTGATTCATATACTACCATGAAAGCTTCTTTAGTTTCTTCTTCTTCAAAGGAATGAGAAATTTCATTTAAGTAATTTCCAATTTTATAAGCGAACGCTGAATGCTGTGCAGTTTTAACACTTGGATGAATTAAAAAATTACATACTTTTCCTCCACTAAGCATAATATGCCCGGAGGTAATAAGATGCATAATAAGTGCTGTCTTTAGGCCGTTTTCAGGAAACTCATCATCATCAAGTAAATCTTGTGCTTCTTCATTATCTGTCATAATTACATGTTTAGGTTGTTCATCTGGAAAGAAAAAGTTCCCGCCCATATAACCTTGTCCTGGTTTGAAATAATAAATAAAATATGGTTTCCATCCACTTTTTTGAGTTTGAAGAAGTATTGACTGCGGGGTTCCGGTAACCTCCATATAAATGCTGCTGGAAGTTGTTTTTTTAATTGCTTCCAAATTTCTATTGATTGTGCTTTGCTTGTTTTTATTGACTTGTGTATTTAGGCTTGCTGCATCAGCCTCATCATCAACAATAAACAACGGATTTCCAGCGCAGAAATTTGTAGAAGAAAAATTATTTTTCCACTGTTGTAGAACACGACTATTTTTCTTCAAAACAATCACTGCTGGTTTCTGCAAATTATTTTGAACAAACTTAAGATATTCTGTTTCGTCACAGACACAAAAATCACACAAATCCTTCTGAGCACGTTTTAATGTTTGCTGCTGAAGCAAAATATTATCGGTTGTCAACAAAACAAAATTCATAAAACTTTCATCAGCTGCCGCACACATCAACCCAAACATATGGCTTGTCTTGCCACTCTGAACATCACCAACCAAAAGACTTACAACATGTTCATTAAATGAAAAATTGGAGATGTATTCAGGGACAACATCATCGACAGTTTTCTGAATAGCTGCTGCAAGCGCTGGATTCCCTTTTTTCTTTATTCTCTCAAGATACGCTTCTAAATAACTCATTCTACTTCACCCCGAAATCCAAAAACCAAAGATTTTCTGTTTTTGTCTTTGTCAATGTAAACGTACTACGACCGTATTCTTCTAATGTTTTCATTGTAACAGGATCTCCTGTTTTTAATACACCTGCGTTTTCCAGTCGACCTTTTAACCATTTTCCTAAAATTTTAAGGTCACCCTCAGAGCGAAAGTTCTTGCTGTAATCACCACTAACTTTACATTTGAATTTCCATCCATCATCGGTAACAACATCAAAAACTGCATTATCCGTTTTACTTTGAGGATACCCCGGTTGGCTGGTTACAGTTTTGGGAACAATCAGTTCCACTTCGTACCAATGACGAGGTTTAACTAACCCATTTTTTGACTCTCGTCCTTTGCCGAAAAAAACATTCAAGTTGCTCTGTGGCGAAACCTCATAAGGTTTAATAGGAACATTAAAAGAAATATCCGTGCAAGATGCTATAACATCAGCAATTACCTTAGGCTCAACCTTTTCAACAAATTCATGTCCTTCCAACAGTTGATTTGCATCGTTAAAGGTATCTATTTCTAATTCATCAATAGGCTTAGATGCCTTTATATGTAATTCCGAAATAAAGTCATGCATCTGTATAGCTTGAGCAACTTCATTTATTAAAACTGAACTTTCGTATACACGTGTTCCACCATCGACAATACTACTTAGGTTGTTTGAACCAATAATTCCTGCAAATGGGCCTTCTTGATTGCAATATGAATATAATTTTCCATGATACCTAAATGCAGTAACAAGATGTACACCCCCAAGCGAATTTTCTTTCAGAAAATGATTTAATCTTGTTGCAGCGTTGTATTGCACTTTTGTGAAACGATCAAAATAATGCATCCCAATAATTAAATTTAGAGAACGAATGTTATCATTCAGCTCTACTGTTTTCTGTAATTCCGCAAGCGCATCCGAAGACACATACCCAACTGCAATATCCAAAGAAGTCGAATTAGGAATCAAGCTATAAAAGGTATCAGAAAATGTTTTGTATGAAGTCTTAACTGGTGGATAATTTGTAAATAGAAACTCCATAATATACCTCCTTAGTCCATCTGAGAAGTAACGTATTCCAATCTCTGTTTTACAGTCATTTCCTTCATTTTCTCATACTCCGGCATTAAGTCAATCGGAGTATAATCACCAGTAAATAATGGAAGTAATCTCTTTGCGACTGCACGAACACCAACAGGGGGAACTGCATTACCAATTTGTCTGCGGACTTCAGTTACGCTACCTTCAAAAATAAAATCATCCGGGAATGACTGTAATCTGGCTCTTTCACGATTCGTAAGAGGGCGAGGTTCTGGATAATGATATCCCCAAGTTCCTCCTCCTCCTGCAGCAATAATAGTTTTTGCAGGCTCATCAAGCTTTATTCTACGATATACATGGCTGATCATACCCTTTACATATAATGGATGATCCTTAGGAATGTCTGTAAAATTCCCACCTTCTGGAATAAGAGAAAGCATCTGTCTCGTTTTTTCTTTAATGTTGATAAGTTCGTTATTTGTAGGAACTTTCTCAACACCAACAAGTGCATCTCCTGCGGTTACATATGGTAGTTCTCCATTAGGTCCATGGGTCGGCTTGGGATGAACAAAATTAAAACCAGTATCAATTCTTACACCCACAAAGAGAACCCTTTCTCTAAACTGTGGAACACCATATTCCGCAAAATTATAAAGATGTGGTTTTACCACATATCCCGGAGCGATACTTTCAAAGTCTTTTATAATAGTATCAATCGCTTTACCTTTATTAGCAGTTAAAAGACCTTTTACATTTTCTGCAACAAACGCTTTTGGTTTTTTTGCATCAACAAATTCTGCAAAATGGCGGAACAGGCCACCTCTGGTTCCATTCAATCCTGGCTGCTTCCATATGATAGAAAAGTCCTGGCACGGGAAGCCACCAAGAACTAAATCGCACTCAGGAATTGATTTATCCTCGTATGGATTTATTTTTGTAATGTCTTCGTATTTAATGACATCTCCAAAATTCGCTCTAAATGACTTTACAGCCCATTCTGCAAAATCATTTGCCCAAATCGTATTATATCCTTCCATATGGAATCCTAAATCAAGTCCTCCACACCCCGAAAAGATAGAAACAACTTTCGGTGCGCCATTAGGAATAACAGGTGTCATCATTATACTTCCTCCAAATCTATATGTTCAAAATCAATTATGTCTCCGACTTTGCAATCTAACGCAAAACAGATTTTTTCAAGAACCTCTGTTGATACATATTCATTTCTCCCAAGTTTTGCAAGAGTGCCTGTACTTATGCCCGCTTTCTCTCTTAAAATAGTTTTATTTATCCCTTTATCAATCAATATCTTCCAAAGCCCTGAATAATTTGCTGCCATAGTTGCACCTCCTTATAAACACAATTACCCAAGTATTGATTATAACATTTCAAAACACTCTTATGCAATAGATATATAGATAATTTATGTTGCGGCGTGAATATTTTTTTTAAGCCTAAACATATTAGAAAATCTCGAAAATAGTACATCACAAATTGGCAAGCAGTGTAAACCTGTACAGGTTCACTCATTTTCTCGATTTTCCCTTCGGTGCAATCTTCGCAAATTTGCTTGTTGGGGAAGCATCCCCAATCCCCTTTGATCGGTATCTACGATACCGGCTGCTCGTTCATTCTGAACGCTTTCCTGAAAAAGAAAAAACCTGGACTGCCATTTGGCATCCAGGTTAAAATCTTAAATCCATTTGATTATTCTTTCTTCTCAATCCAGCCAATAAAGGTGCTGACCTTTTCGAGTTCTTCCTCATTCATGGTTCTCAGCTTCTCGCACAATTCACGATACGGGGTATTCGCATCGTCCAGCGGGGCGAAAAATTCTGCCGGTGTCATATCAAAATACGAGATGATATTGAACAGTTCCCTGAGAGACGGCAAGGCTGCTCCGCTGGTTATTCCACGAATGTATGAGCCACTCTTATCCAAATCCAAGCTCATTTTGTGTTCGGAAATATTCTTTGCTATTCTTAATTTTGTGATCCTGATACGAATAAATTCATCATACTGCGTGTTGGCCATTCCTGTCCCTCCTTCCTCAACTATTGTAGTATGAATCGGAAGGCGACGTTGGTAGCGAGAAAACGAATTTTCTCTTTATCCTTTCTTGTATTGGTGATATAATTATCAATATCTTGGCTTGATTGGTGATACCAGTACTAAGCATCTCCAAAGGAGAGATTTCTATGAATTTATTCGCTGTCAGTTTCTTTGGACATAGACAAGTTGATGATCCGTTTTTGATTGAGCGACAGTTGGAATCAATCATCCGTGAGCTGCTTCTTACCAAAGAATATGTCGAATTCCTTGTTGGGCGAGACGGAGAATTTGATCAGCTTGTTTCATCAACGGTTCGCAGATGCAAGCGAACCATCCGTGATGACAACAGTTCTCTCGTTCTTGTACTGCCATATATGACGGCGGAATACCGGAACAACGAGGAGTCTTTTCATGAGTATTATGATGAAATTGAAATCTGTCTCGAATCCGCAGAAAAGCACTTCAAGTCCGCCCATCAAGTCAGAAATCGATCCATGGTTGACCGGTCGGATTTAGTTATTTTCTGCATAGAACACAATTCTGGCGGAGCTTATCAGACCATGCAATATGCAAAAAAGGCAGATGCAAAGATTATGAATCTGACAGATGTACCTCGTTGACTTCGCTTTATTTTTCTCGGAAAGGAAGAACATGAATACAAAGAAACGAATAGCTATTCTTTTTGCCGTCATTCTTGTTGTGGCAGTTGGAATCATAATTGCGGTGACTTCACATCAGAAAAAGGAAATGGACTTCGATGAATTTGCTGACCGTTTTGAAAAAAGCGCTGAAGAAGTTCTTGGAGAAGATGTAAAGAAAGTCACCAAAACAGAACTCGCAGCAACGCTTACTTACGGAGATCAGACCGATAAAGACCGAACCATCTACTACCGCATTTTGAAAACGACATTTTATGATGGCGATCCAGCTGAGATCACCGGCTTGCACACAGAAGCTCTTGGGGTGCTTTTCCAGGTCGATAGCATGGACAGTTGCGAAGAAATGATGATTAAGGATTGGTATGGCGCCCTCTACAAAAAAGATGACAAGGCGTTCCTCTGCTGGACATATTCTCCCGAAATCACCTATGTTCTGGAGTATGAGCCAAGCAAAATTGACGACTCTGAAATTATTAAAATGGCTGAAAGCGCTGAGGTCGAAAAATAAAAAAGTAGCCACGATCCGCACCCTTTGGGGGAATGCAGACCGTGGCTTTTTGCTTTAACGGAAGTTCTTCTTTTCCTTTTCTTCTTTCTCTTGTTCTTTTTCCTGCTCTTGAGAGACGGCAAGGCCAATTCGCTGGTTATCCCACGAATGTATAAGCCGTTTTTATCCAAATCCAAACTCATCTTATGTTCAGATATATTTTTTGAAATTCGCAGTTCAGTAATCCTGTTGCGAATGAAATCATCATACTGTGGATCATTTTTCTCCCGCCGTCCTTCAAGTATTATTATGAATAAAAATGGCGTTGGTCTGGGAAAAGTAGATTTTCGTTTTAATCGTTTGACTTTTGACGATATACTTATTAGAACGGTGTTCTGAGACGAGATTTGTCAAGGGTACTCTCTTCTCGAAAATACAATTTCAAAATCATTATATGAATGAGTCAGTCCTCTTCCGGGTCTGACTCTTTTTTTCTTAAAGACTTATACAATCTTAGTTTCGATTGCAGGTCCCTTTTCCCCACTTAATACTTTTAGCGGTATTATGGCCTTGCAAGAAAGAAATGAGGTGAACAATTATGAGCATTACAAATGCGGCGAGAAGATTTGAACAGAGATTTGACGCAAAAGCGGAGCGCTTTATTTGGCATCATCCGCTACTTGGCTTCATCTCCATCTTTGTTGGAATGCCCTTACTGGTTTTGGCGTGTGTCTGTATCAGTACGATCGTTATCGCCTTTCCTATGGCATGGCTTTGGGGTTGGTTGTAATCTTTATTTCATCTTTAAACGCACAAAAGATGACTAATGCCATTTTTAGAGGAAAGGTTTTATGATATTGGGGACAGCAAAAAAGGAGGATGAATCTTATGCAAATGCTAATTGCACTCATAGGTGTATGTGCGGCAGCAATGCTGCTGTGGTATGTCTATATTTTAATGAAGGGAGATGATCAGGCATGAGCACCATGATTCAGTATGTTTTATACCTTGCCATTCTGGTTGTTTTGGCAATTCCGCTGGGCGCATACATAAAAAACGTCATGAGCGGCGAGAAAACTTTTTTGTCCAAAGTTCTGACACCGTGCGAAAACCTGATTTACAAGGTTATGCGTGTAGACAGAGAAGAACAGATGACATGGAAAAAATATGCGGTAAGTGTAATGATTTTTTCCGGTATCGGGCTTGTTTTTCTGTTCCTGCTTCAACTTCTGCAGGGAGTTCTTCCCGGAAACCCGCAGCATCTTTCCGGTGTGAAATGGGATTTGGCATTTAACACTTCTGCAAGTTTCATTACCAATACAAACTGGCAGGCATATTCCGGTGAATCCACATTGAGTTATCTCACTCAGGCTTTAGGTCTGACTGTTCAGAACTTTGTTTCCGCAGCTACAGGTATCGCCGTTCTATTTGCATTGATCCGTGGCTTTATCAAGGTGAAATCCTCCGGGTTGGGAAGCTTTTGGGTGGACTTGACCCGCATTGTGGTTCACATCCTGCTCCCGCTGAATCTGGTCATTTCTCTGCTGCTGGTAGGCGGCGGCGTGATTCAGAACCTGAAAAGTGCAGAAACAGTATCCCTTGTAGAACCGATTGCCGTCAGTGCAGAAGGCGAAATCCTTGAGGATGCGGTAATTGACTTAGACACCGAAACCGTCACTGTAGATGGCGAAATCGTTTCGAATGCACAGATCGTCACCGAGCAGTTCGTACCGATGGGTCCTGCGGCCAGCCAGGTCGCAATCAAACAGACCGGCACCAACGGCGGCGGTTATATGGGCGTCAACTCCGCACATCCTTTGGAAAATCCCAATGCCTTTACCAATCTGATCGAAATGATTTCCATTCTGCTGATTCCGGCGGCACTGTGTTTCACATTCGGTTCTGCGGTAAAGAACAAGAAGCAGGGTATTGCAATCTTTATGGCAATGTTTCTCTGCCTGGTTGTTGCCTTGGGCTGCATCGCCGTCACTGAACAGGCTGGCACATCCCAGCTTGCACAAAACGGCGCAGTCAATATGTCAATGGCAGAACAGGCGGGCGGCAATATGGAGGGTAAGGAGACTCGCTTCGGCATTGCAGCGTCCTCTACCTGGGCAGCCTTCACCACAGCAGCTTCCAACGGCTCTGTAAATTCCATGCATGACAGCTACACGCCGCTTGCCGGCATGGTGACTATGCTGCTGATGCAGCTTGGCGAGGTTATTTTCGGCGGCGTGGGCTGCGGACTTTACGGTATGCTTGCTTTTGCCATTCTGGCGGTGTTTATTGCCGGTCTGATGGTAGGCCGCACTCCGGAATTCCTTGGCAAGAAAATTGAGCCTTATGAGATGAAATGGTCGGTACTGGTTTGCCTTGCAACACCCATTGCAATTCTGGTCGGCAGCGGCCTTGCCGCTGTAGTACCCTCTGTCATGGACAGCCTACATAACGGCGGTGCCCACGGTTTCTCTGAAATGCTGTATGCCTACTCATCCTGTGGCGGCAATAACGGCTCTGCCTTTGCCGGTTTCAATGCGAATACCGTATTTCTGAATGTAAGCCTGGGACTGATGATGCTCTTTGCCCGTTTTCTGCCCATCATCGGCACACTTGCAATCGCAGGCAGCCTGGCTGGGAAAAAGAAAATTGCTACGACTGCGGGCACCTTGTCTACCACAAATGGAATGTTTGTTTTCCTGCTGATTGTTGTGGTATTGCTGATCGGTGCGCTGAGCTTCTTCCCGGCGCTTGCCCTTGGTCCGCTTGCTGAGTTCTTTGGCAGCATTGCGTAAAGGAGGTTTACAGATATGCGTACAAAACAGAAAAGTGCTTTTGCCGACCGGAAAATGCTCGGCAGGGCAATTAAAGATTCTTTTGTGAAATTAAGTCCGAAAACACAGGCAAAAAACCCGGTCATGTTTCTGGTTTTTGTGTCTGCGATCTTGACCAGTATCCTTTGGGTGGTATCCCTGTTCGGGTTAAAAGACGCTCCAAGCGGATATACACTGGCGATTGCCATTATCCTTTGGTTTACCGTGCTATTTGCCAACTTTGCCGAGGCCATTGCAGAAGGTCGTGGTAAAGCACAGGCAGATTCTCTCCGGGCATCCCGAAAGGATGTGGACGCACATAAAATTCCCTCCGTATCGCAGAAGGAAAGCGTGACTGTGGTTCCATCCGCCCTGCTGAAAAAAGGGGAACTGGTGATTGTCAAAGCAGGAGAGCAGATTCCGGCAGACGGCGAAGTCATAGAAGGTGCGGCATCTGTGGATGAAAGCGCCATCACCGGCGAATCCGCTCCTGTAATTCGTGAGGCAGGCGGCGACCGCAGCGCTGTAACCGGCGGCACCACTGTACTGTCGGACTGGATTGTTGTCAGAGTGACCAACGAAGCCGGAGAAAGCTTTCTGGACAAGATGATTGCGATGGTAGAAGGTGCTGCCCGGAAGAAGACGCCCAACGAAATTGCTTTGCAGATTTTTCTGGTAGCCTTGTCCATTATCTTTATCTTGGTGACAGTCTCTCTCTACACTTATTCCATTTTTTCTGCAAAGCTGGCGGGAATTGAGAATCCCACCTCTGTAACAACTCTGGTAGCGCTGTTGGTGTGCCTTGCGCCTACTACCATTGGTGCCTTGCTTTCCGCCATCGGTATTGCCGGTATGTCCCGACTGAACCAGGCAAATGTTCTGGCCATGAGTGGTCGTGCCATTGAAGCCGCCGGTGATGTAGACATTCTGATGCTTGACAAAACCGGAACAATCACCCTGGGCAATCGACAGGCATCGGAGTTCATTCCGGTAGATGGTGTTGATATTCAGGAACTGGCGGACGCCGCTCAGCTTTCTTCTCTGGCCGATGAAACCCCCGAGGGCAGAAGCGTTGTTGTGCTGGCAAAGGAGCAGTTTGGAATTCGTGGCAGAAGCCTTCAGGACAAGAATATGCACTTTGTCCCATTTACTGCGGTGACTCGTATGAGCGGCGTCGACTTTGACGGCAACGAAATCCGAAAAGGCGCAGCAGATGCCATGCAGAGTTATGTGACCCATGCAGGCGGAATGTATTCTCCGGACTGTGATCGAGTTGTCAAGTCTATTGCGTCCAAGGGCGGCACGCCTCTGGTTGTGGCTAAGAACCACAAGATTCTCGGCGTTATCTATTTGAAGGATATTATCAAGCAGGGTGTGAAGGAGAAATTCGCAGATCTGCGGAAAATGGGCATCAAGACCATTATGATCACCGGCGACAATCCGATTACTGCTGCGGCCATTGCTGCCGAGGCCGGTGTGGATGACTTCCTTGCGGAAGCAACGCCGGAAGGAAAGCTGGCAATGATTCGTGATTTTCAGGCCAAGGGTCATTTGGTCGCCATGACAGGCGACGGCACCAACGACGCTCCGGCTTTGGCACAAGCAGATGTTGCAGTTGCCATGAATAGCGGCACACAAGCGGCCAAAGAAGCAGGTAACATGGTGGATTTGGACTCTTCACCCACAAAACTGATCGACATTGTTCGCATCGGCAAACAGCTTTTGATGACACGAGGCAGCCTGACTACCTTCTCCATTGCCAACGATGTGGCAAAATACTTTGCCATTATTCCGGCGCTGTTTATGGGACTTTATCCGGGACTGTCTACTCTGAATATTATGGGGCTGCATTCCCCGCAAAGCGCTGTCCTCTCTGCGATTATTTATAATGCACTCATCATTATTGCGCTAATTCCGTTGGCGCTAAAAGGTGTGAAATATCGTGAAGTTGCTGCTGGAAAGCTGCTGTCACGGAACCTGCTTGTTTATGGTCTGGGCGGTCTGGCGGCTCCCTTTATCTTTGTGAAACTGATTGATGTTCTGCTGGTGTTCACCGGCCTGGTATAAGGAGGGGATATATCATGAAAACAATAAAAAGTGTATTACCAAAGGCAGGTATGATCTTTTTAATCTTTACTCTGCTGTGCGGCGTGATCTATACGGGTGTTGTCACAGGAATTGCTCAGCTTATTTTCTCGGATAATGCCAATGGAAGTATCATTGAAGTAGATGGAAAAAAATATGGCTGTGAGTTGCTGGGGCAGCAATATACAGATGAAGCCCATATGTGGGGGCGCATTATGAATATCGATGTTTCTACCTATACAGATGAAAACGGAAAGGCGCTGATGTATGCCGCCCCATCTAACATCTCTCCGGCAAGCGAGGAGTATGCACAGCTCGTGGCAGAGCGGGTGGAAAAGCTCCGGGCTGCCGACCCGGATATGGATGAAACAGCTGTTCCGGTGGATCTTGTTACTTGTTCCGGCAGTGGGCTTGATCCCCATATTTCCCCGGCGGCAGCGGAGTATCAGGTAGCACGTATTGCAAAAGCGAATGATATGACCGATGATGAAGTGCGCAAGATCATCCAAAACTGCACCGACGGACGATTCCTTGGCATCTTTGGTGAAGAGACCGTCAATGTGCTGGAAGTCAATCTGATGCTGGACGGTATTCTGGAGGGGTGAAATGAACATAGCTAAAATCATGATTCCCAAAATCTCCACTGTATTTCTTCATGAAAAGGATACGATTCGTCAGGGATTGGAACGGTTTATGGTACATGGCTATACCGCTGTCCCGGTACTGAATGATCAGGAACAGTATATTGGAAGCGTGACGGAGGGAGATTTCCTCCGCCACCTTCTTGTTTGCCAGACAACAGACTTGAAAGTACAGGAGGGATACCGACTTGGCAGCATTGTTCGCAGAAATTTTTGCCCTGCGTTACAAATAGATGCAGATTTCGAGCAGGTTGTAACTTCAATGCTGAATCAGAATTTTGTCCCCATCGTTGATGGCCGGAATGTTCTATGCGGGATTCTGACAAGGAAACGGCTGATTGAATTTCTGGCACAAGATCGTGATAAAAAAGAATAAGTCCTGCATCTTTAGACGACCTTAATACAGATACACATTCTCTTTTACCTTCTTTACGCCCTTTGATTTATGATTAAGGGCACATAAAGGGGTATAAAGGAGGATTGCAGTTATGGGAGTAGTGTTGTTAAAAAGGAAGTTGACTTCGTTTCAAATTATCATCCTCGGGTTTTCCGGTGTGATCCTTTTCGGCACCTTCCTTTTAATGCTACCGTTTTCCAGTCGCAGCGGACTGGCAACGCCTTTCTCGGAGGCATTGTTTACTTCTACTTCAGCAGTCTGTGTAACCGGACTCATTATACATGATACGGCAACATACTGGTCGGCCTTCGGCCAGTTTGTCATTTTACTGCTGATTCAGATTGGAGGCATGGGGGTTATTACCGTAGCCGCATCCTTTGCAATGATTTCCGGGCGGAAGATTTCTTTGATGCAGCGCAGTACCATGCAGGAGGCGATTTCAGCGCCAAAGGTAGGAGGAATCGTTCGCCTGACTGGCTTTATCGTCAGGGTGACATTGGTGATGGAACTGCTGTGTGCAGCCGTGATGGCACCGGTGTTTTGCCGTGACTTCGGAAAAATTGGCCTTTGGATGGCACTGTTTCATTCCGTGTCCGCTTTTTGCAACGCAGGCTTTGATCTGTTGGGTGTGCGCACTCCCTTTTCCTCCCTGACCAGCTATGCAGCGAATCCAGTCATAAACTTTACGATTATGTTCTTGATTGTGTTTGGCGGCATTGGCTTTTTGACTTGGGATGATATTCGGACAAATCGATTGCATTTGCACAAATATCGGATGCAGAGTAAGGTGATTCTTTGTACCACAGCGGTTTTATTGATCGTTCCGGCAATGTACTTTTATTTTTTTGAGTTTGCTGATCTTACCCGAAAAGAACGGCTTTTATCTTCTCTTTTTCAAGCCGTGACACCACGAACGGCGGGTTTTAATACGGTGGAATTAACGGATTTAAGTGAGGCCGGACAATTTATCACCATTGCGCTGATGCTGATCGGCGGTAGTCCCGGGTCTACCGCAGGCGGTTTGAAAACAACAACCATTGCTGTTTTGCTTACTACTGCAATTTCCACCTTTCGGCGCAGAGAAAATGCACACCTCTTTGGACGTCGCATCGATGATGATGTCGTAAAAAACGCAGCGACAATTTCGCTAATGTATATTACGCTATGTTGTACCGGTGGCCTTATCATCAGCGTTTCCGAAGGACTTCCCATGCTTACCTGCCTTTTTGAAACTGCCTCGGCTGTTGGCACAGTCGGCCTGTCTCTGGGGATTACACCGGAACTGAATCTGCTCTCACGGAGTGTTTTGATTCTGCTGATGTTTTTTGGGCGAGTAGGTGGCCTTACATTGATTTTTGCGGCCTTGTCCAGTGCACAAAAGAAAGTTTCAAAACTACCAAAGGAAAAAATAACAGTAGGATAAAGGAGACATTATGAAATCAATTCTTCTAATTGGTCTGGGGCGATTTGGAAAGCATATTGCCCTGCACTTAAATCATTTGGGTCATCAGGTGATGGCGGTAGATACTTCGGAGGAACGTGTAGAGGCTGTTCTGCCCCTTGTTACCAACGCACAGATTGGAGACAGTACGAATGCCGATTTCTTGGAATCTCTCGGTGTTCGCAACTATGATGTATGCATTGTGGCCATCGGCAACAACTTTCAAAGTTCATTGGAAACAACTTCTCTGCTCAGCGAATTAGGAGCGAGGTTTGTAGTTTCCAGAGCTGCAACTGACGTTCAGGAAAAATTTTTGCTGCGTAACGGTGCAAATGAAGTAGTCTACCCGGAAAAACAGCTTGCAAAGTGGACAGCAATCCGTTACAGTGCGGATCACATTCTCGATTACATAGAACTGGATGAAAATCATGCCATGTTTGAGATTCCCATTCCCAAAGATTGGGCGGACCATTCGATTGGAGAGCTCGATATTCGTAAAAAATTCAACATTAACATTATGGGAATCAAGAAAAGCGGCAAGCTGGAGTTATCTATTTCTTCAGACACAGTGCTGAAAGCAGGAGATACCATGTTGGCGTTGGGAAGTAACAGAAATTTGCAAAAGTGCTTTCATATTTGATTTCAAGAAAAATCAAGGGAATGGGGGGTGAATCCATGCAGGATGTTATTTTACTTGTAAGTACATCAGCTATATTTATTTTTGGGTATTTTCTGATGAAAAAACTGGATGTTTTTCTGGAAAACAATTGGAATGAGCAGGAAACCGCTCTGACTTACAGCGAAAACAGCTTGAGAATTGGTTTTTCCAACCCATTAATGGCAGGCGGTCTCGCAGATGCTTTTGAGACTTACGGAAAGCAGCATCCGGATGTCTCTATCCATATTTTCAGTGGAGAAGAAAGTGAATTGTGTAGAGAACTGGAAACGCACAAATTGGACATAATTTTTTTACCAGAGAATACAGACATATCAGAAAAAACTCATTATAATGCACGGATGGTGCTTCTTCGTTGCGCCCCGGCTGTGATGGAATATGCTGACTTGCCCATTGAGCCGATTACCCAGAATCAAATCACACAAATAGCACTATGGAGGGATTCCAAAAAATCACCTGTCGTCGATTTTTTCTTTGGATGCCTGAACAAATTTGCCGTGGATCAGTCGCAGATGTAGGTTTTGACGTTGTGTGTTATAATATTGAAAAAGGGAATCGCTTTTACTTGAGTGACAGATAGGAGGGTTAAAATGGAACTGCCAAGACAAGATCCGGATCAGCTTCTTCGTGCGATCCGTAACGATGCATCCACTAAGAAAAGCGGAAAACTCAAAATCTTTTTCGGTTATGCCGCAGGTGTTGGAAAGACCTATGCCATGCTTCAGGCGGCTCATCAGGCTAAGGAGCGTGGCATCGATGTGGTTGCTGGATACATAGAACCCCATGCCCGACCCCAGACGATGGCACTTCTGGACGGCTTGGAGCAGCTTCCTGTGAAACAAGTTGCTTACGAAGAAATGACCCTTCGTGAATTTGATATTGATGCTGCGCTCAAGCGAAATCCCCAGCTCATACTGGTGGATGAGTTTGCCCATACCAACGCCGAAAGCTGTCGGCACACGAAGCGGTATCAGGATGTTCAGGAACTGCTGAATAACGGAATTGACGTCTATACGACTGTAAATGTCCAACATATCGAGAGTCTCAACGATACAGTAGCCTCTATCACCGGAATTCTTGTGCGGGAGCGCATTCCGGATTCCACCTTTGATCAAGCAGATCAGGTAGAACTGGTGGATATTGAGCCTGCGGAGTTGCTGGAACGACTGGCAAGTGGAAATGTGTACCGGGAAGATCAGGCGCAGCGGGCAACAGTTAATTTTTTCACGCTGGAAAATCTCACCGCATTGCGGGAAATCGCCCTCCGTCGGTGCGCTGACCGGGTGAACTTGCTGACGGAAAGCGCCAGAGTACAGAGCCGAGGCGATTACCATACAGACGAGCGCATTCTGGCATGTCTTTCCTCGTCGCCATCCAACGCAAAAATCATTCGGACTGCTGCAAGGATGGCAAGAGCCTTTCGGGGAACATTTACCGCTCTTTATGTGGAAACGCCAAATACAGCGGCGATGAGTGACGATGATAAAAAGCGTTTGCAGGATAATAAGCGTCTGGCCCAGCAACTTGGCGCTGCGATTGAGACAAGTTATGGCGATGACGTGCCTTATCAGATTGCGGAATTTGCCCGTCTTTCCGGCATCTCAAAAATCGTAATTGGACGAAGTACCATTGCACGAAAGAATATTTTCAGCAAGCCCACCTTGACGGAACGCCTGATTTCCAGCGTACCTAATCTGGATATTCATGTGATACCGGATGCCGGCACAGAAACCGACTATCAGGAAAAAAAGAGAAAGGCGCAGCTGGATACGATGCCCCTGCGTGATGTTCTGAAGAGTATAGTCGTATTGCTGGCAGCTACACTGATGGGCTGTGGCTTTGACGCTCTTGGCTTCACGGAGAGTAATATTATCGCAGTTTACATATTAGGCGTACTTGTGACCGCTGTAATCACAACCAACCGACTGTGCGGGATTCTGACCTCGGTTGTCAGTGTGCTGGTTTTCAATTTCTTTTTTACCACGCCGAGACTGACATTCCATTTTGACGATCCGAACTATATTGTTACCTTTACCATTATGTTTATAGTAACACTGCTTTCCGGATCTCTCGCTACCCGGCTGAAAGAAAATGCGAAACAATCTGCCCATACAGCTTACCGTACAAAGATTCTTTTTGAAACCAACCAGCTTCTGCAAAAAGAGCAGGATGAGAATGCGGTAATCACCGCTACGGCAGGGCAGCTCATGAAGCTGCTGAAAAAAGATATTGTCGTCTACCTGTCTGATGGTAAAGAACTTGCCACCCCCAACGTTTTTCGTGCTGTTAATAGCACGCAAGAGGATTTAATTTCTGAGAATGAGAAAGCAGTCGCCGATTGGGCCTTCCGAAACAATAAACACGCTGGTGCCACAACAGATACATTATCCAGTGCAAAGTGTTTATACCTTGCAATTCGGGTCAACCGGCATGTATATGGAGTGGCTGGTATTGCTGTGAACGGTACTCCATTGGACTCTTTTGAAAATAGCGTGCTTCTTTCCATTCTTGGCGAGTGCGCATTGGCGCTGGAAAACATCAAAAATGCCAAGGAGAAGGAGGAGGCGGCTGTCCTGGCACAAAATGAACAACTTCGTGCCAACCTGCTGCGGGCAATCTCCCATGATCTTCGGACGCCTTTGACAGCGATTTCCGGCAGCGCAGACAATTTGCTTGCAAATTATAAAAAAATGGATGATGCATTGCGGGAGCAGACCTTTACCGATATTTACGACGATTCCATGTGGCTGATTAATCTCGTTGAAAACCTGTTGGCAGTCACACGAATTGAGGGCGGACAGGTCAATCTAACTCGGAGTATCGAACTCATGGATGAGGTCGTTTCTGAAGCGCTGAAGCACATCAACAGAAAAAGTAAAGAACACACCATTCGTGTGACCAGCGGTAAAGACTTTATCCTGGCCCACATTGATGCGAAGCTGATCGTTCAGGTGATTATCAATTTGGTCGACAACGCCATCAAATATACCCCTGTCGGTTCAGTAATTGAAATACATACCGATCAAAAAGAGCAATGGGTCACGGTTTCCGTTTCCGACAACGGCCCTGGGATTCCCGATGAGCAGAAACCCCGTATTTTCGATATGTTTTATAGTGGGGCCAATAAAGTGGTCGACAGCCGCAGAAGCCTTGGATTGGGGCTGTCCCTCTGTAAGTCCATTGTGACCGCCCACGGCGGCACGATTTCCGTATCAGACAATCAGCCAAATGGCACTGTGTTCACATTTACATTACCTGCAGGGGAGGTAGAACTTCATGAATAAACCTTTGATATTAGTGGTTGAGGATGACCCGTCTGTACGAAATCTCATTACGACCACTTTAAAAACAAATGATTATCGTTATGTGGTAGCACCTAATGGCTCGGCAGCCATTATGGAGGCCACATCGCACAATCCCGAAATCATCTTACTGGATTTGGGCTTGCCGGATATGGATGGCGTTCAAGTCATTCAAACGGTTCGCTCTTGGTCCAATGTTCCGATTATTGTAATCAGCGCCCGAAGCGAGGATAACGATAAAATCAAGGCGCTGGATGCCGGAGCGGACGATTATTTGACAAAGCCCTTTTCGGTAGAAGAACTGCTGGCACGTCTTCGGGTGACGCAGCGAAGACTCTCTCTGATGACGGCAGAGATGTTTACTGCCAGTTCTGTATTTGTGAATGGTAAGTTGAAAGTGGATTATGCCGGGGGATGCGCTTATCTGGATGAAAACGAACTTCACCTGACACCCATTGAGTATAAGCTGTTGTGTCTGCTGTCCAAGAATGTCGGCAAGGTACTGACCCATACCTTTATCACACAAAATATCTGGGGCCGCAGTTGGGATAACGATGTGGCTTCGCTGCGGGTATTTATGGCAACATTGCGAAAAAAACTGGAGCCAACAGAGGAGTCTCCACAATATATTCAAACACATATTGGTGTGGGCTACCGCATGATGAAAATAGAATAACGCTATGAGGCCGGCCAGTGTTCGCACATGGCCGGCCTCGCTAATTATTCTTCTTGGGCTGGTTCCTACGTCCCTTATTATCCTTATGATGGTAATGCTACATGGCATCCTGGCGATTACAATGTAATGCCTTAACCCTTTTTTTGTCTTTGCAGATACCCACAATTTTTGCCAAAATGACTACAATACACGCAAACAGACAATACCGCAAACGATATACAGTCCATATAAGACAAAGGATTGCGGAATTAAATATTAAACTGCTTATTTTTTTATAATGTACCTCCAATAGTCTTTTATATATTATAACGCTTCATAATTTCTTTTTTGGACAGTCATAAAAATTTAACAAATAAAAAGACCACGGCTACTACTCTTTACAGAGCAACAGCCGTGGCTTTCTTTGTCAGCGGACAGATTTCTTTTCCTGTTCCTGCTCTTTCTGTCTGTCGATATTCAGAATCGTTTCAACCGTCCGTTTGGCAATCAGCAATTCTTCTTTTTCTTTTCTTATCTGACGGTACTCAGCATAATCTTGTTTCTTCTGGACTGCCAGCTGATGAAATTCCTCATACAACGATTGCATGGACGGGAGCTTCGTAATCTGCAATTCATCAAAGGCTTGCTTTGCCGCTTTATGAATTGTGATTTCCTGACGGTGTTCCTCAAAGAACTTTTTGCTATATCCAGACTTGCGGTACTCGATATAGATTTGCCTTGTGTTGCGATAATTTTTGATGTGCTGCTGCAACGCCTGAACCTCAACCATTCGTTTCTCTGCGGCCTTGATAGAATCAGAAAGCGCATCGAACCGGGCAGACAGATTTTCAATATGAGCAGTCAGATCGTCGTAGTTGCCCAAGCCTTTTTCTTTCAGTAGGATTACCGTTCGGGCAGCTTCTTTTCGGTTGAACTTCTTCGCCCACTTTTCATATCCAATGGTTTTTCCTTCTGCCATCTTTGCCTGAATATCAATCAGCATCTGGAACTGCTTCGGGGCAGGAGCCTTGGCAGAGCTGCCTTTTGATTTGTGCAGGTTCTTGCCGGAGATAACCGCTTGAATTTCCTCTTTGCTATATCCTTCGCCCAGGGAACGCAGCCGAATGAAACGCTTCTGATTCTCGCCCTTGAACGCAGGCTGCTTTCCATCCTTGAACTCAAATCCCATGTCAGCCAGAGCCTGAACAAAGCCATCAAAGCTCTTTGGTTTCTGCTTCAGCACCGTATCAATCGCATCACATAATTCGTCACGCTGGGTACGCTTCTTGGGATAAACAGTTCTTTTCTGGCGTTCCCGATATGGCTTCGGTGTAATGATGGACAGACCGTGTTCCAGGCAAACCATATCGCTGAGTCTTTGCACCGCCAGACCGGAAAGAAAGAAGTTTTTGAATTTCCGTGTAGCATCCAGCGAGGTCGAATTATAAATGATATGGTTATGAATGTGGGATTTGTCGATGTGGGTCGCAACGATGAAAGCGTGTTTGCCCTTTGTCCATCGCATCGCTGTTTCATACCCGACCTGATTCGCTTCTTCTGGAGTGATTTCTCCCGGCTTAAAGGACTGGCGTAGCTGGTATGCGATGATATTATTCCTCTGCTGTCTGCCGGTAATATGTTGATATTGCCGTTTGGAAAGCAGAAATTCCTCATCTGCTGTCTTTGGATCACACTCATAGGAGCTGATAAATTCGCCATCATTGGTCTTTGCGGCGTTTTGTGAGTAGTCGGTTCTGTCTGCCAAACATTGAGCGACCGTCTTTCCCTTATTCACATGGAGCGCAATCAATCTTGTTGCTGCCATTCCCATCACTTCCTTCCCAAAAAGAAAAAGCCACCCGAAGGTGACTTTCCTCTAATAATTTCTCACGACCTGATAAATGCTCCCAAACTTTCTACTATATTCTCGGCTTTCATAACAGCCCAGACGAGCAGAAAAACCGCTGCTATTGTCGCAATTCCAAGAACCAAAAGAATAAGCAGGGACTGCCACAAAGCCTTTACAATGCAGTAAATCGCAGAACCGCCAATAACCAAAAGCAGTATGCCAATCACATAGGACACAACATTTGTAAGCAGATTTCCAAGAACGCAAATCACTTTTACAACGAACAGCACCGGCAGTGCCAATATCTTCAATACCAGCTTCATAGGCTCAACCCCTTTCTTCTAACTATATTTTACAAGGATATTTGCCATAACGCAACAATGTCAACCCTTATGTAAAAGCCGCAACCGCAGCTGCGACTTCCCGACAAGTTGTCGGATTACTGGATTGAGGACAGGCGAACAAGAACTTCTCTCATGTCCGTCCAGATTTCCTCCAGTCGTTTTTGCAAATCCTCAATGTCAGCATGATAGATGCTGCCTGTTTCGTTCGCTCGTTTGGCGTACTGGTTCAAGTTGTTGGAGCAGATTCGCAGGAGCGAAACCAGGGCTTTCACATCCTGCAAATCCAGTCTGATGCAGTACCCGTCCAGAGCCATTTTTCGCAGATAGGCTCCCATGCTGCGGATGCCAAGCTCGTCCATCTTCTCATGGATTCGCTCGACCTCCTCCTTGGATGCAAGGAAATGAACATCCTGATCTCGCTTTGCCATTACAACACCTCCTCACGGGTTTCAGAGTATTTTGCAGGCGGAATATGTTCCGCCTTGGATTTCAGATCAGCCAACACAGAAGGACGCTCCGGCTCGCTCCTTTCGTCACGATTTTCCGTAGAGTCCTCCATATTCAGGGCTGCATCCAGTTCTGCCAGTCGCTGACTTTTGGCTGTCAGTTCTGCTTCCTGCGGAAACGGTTTTCCAACCTCCGCCTTGGCTGCTTCCTGCTGATTGTAGAGGTTATTTAGCTGTTCATTGGCTCGTTCTAAGCGCTCAGGAATGCCTGCAAGGGCATTGTCCAGTCGGGTGATATTTCCTCGTGCATCCGTGCCAAGGGCTACTCTGTGGCTCACAGCGCCCTTTAAGGTCACATCAAACTCGTTCCGGAAGCTGTCAAAAGAAAGTTCCATCTGAAAGCCACGGTAACTGCCAAGCGGAACCAGATCGGCACTTTTTGTGTCCTTGCAAGCCGCAAGGAGGATTTCACCGGCATCTGCCTTTTCGGTGTAGGCTTTGCCCATGATTTCCATGCCGCAAAAACCATCGGCAATCTGCGGGTGTGCTTCCACGGTTTTAATATCAGCTTCAAAGCCATGAATATAGCTTGTCTGCTTTTCAATCTCAGCCGGGAAGTATTTCAAGAGCTTATCTTCCATGCGGTACTGCTGGCTCTGGTGGTCAGCTTTCAGCACCTTCAGCCTTGCTACATCAATATCCAAATCCATCTTTTCCTTGATAAGCGGATTGCCGGCACACAGCGCCTTGATCTCCGCATAGGACAATGCCTGCTCGTCCACATCGTCACAGGAGCGAACCGGCGATTTGGAGGTCATAATCTGAGAAATAAACTTCTGCTTGTTTTCCAAGGTCTGATACAGGTAAGCATCGAAGGTTCCCTCGGTCACATACTGGTAAACCTGAACCTCTTTGTTTCGGTTGCCCTGACGGATGATACGACCGTTTCTCTGGGTCATATCAGACGGACGCCAGCCCACATCCAGGTGGTGAACTGCCACCAGTTTGTCCTGGACGTTGGTTCCTGCGCCCATCTTTTGCGTACTTCCAAGCAGCACTCGCACCTGTCCGGTGCGAAGCTTGGCAAAGAGGTCTTTTTTCTTTGCTTCGGTGTCTGCATCATGGATAAAGGCAACTTCTTCCGCAGGCACACCGTTTGCAATCAGCTTGGTTTTGACATCATCATAGACATTGAAGGTTCCGTCATTTTTGGGTGTGCTGAGGTCGCAGAACACCAACTGGGTCAATTTATCAGCCTGACCGTCCTGCCAGATACGCAGGATATTTCCCACGCAGGCATTGAGCTTGCTGTCAGGGTCATCGGGTAACAGAGGATTCATCAGCCGCTGATCCAGTCCCAATTTTCGTCCGTCGCTGGTAATCTTGAGCATATTATCGACGGACGGGTCAACAATACCGGCATGAACATCCGCCGCTCTTTCTGAAAGGGAAGCCACCATATCCTTCTGATACTCAGAAGGCTGAACCACAACCGTTTCAAACTTTGCTTCGGGAACAGGGAGATGCAACTGGTCAGAGGTTTTGATGTCGGCAACCTCCTTGAACATATTCATCAGCTCAGGCAGATTGAAGAACTTTGCGAATCGGGTTCTGGCACGATAGCCAGTGCCTTCCGGTGCAAGCTCAATCGCAGTCGTCGTTTCTCCGAAGGTCGATGCCCAGGAATCAAAATGGGTCAGGTTCTTTTGCTGGAGCGTACTGTACTGGAGATAGCGCATGACCGTATAAAGCTCGGTCATCGAGTTACTTACGGGAGTACCGGTTGCAAAGATCACACCACGCCCGCCGGTCAGCTCATCCATATAGCGGCACTTCATAAACATATCCGAAGATTTCTGGGCTTCGGAGGTGGACAGACCTGCTACATTTCGCATTTTTGTGTAGAGGAACAAATTCTTGAACGCATGGCTTTCGTCCACAAACAGCCGGTCTACACCCAACTGTTCAAAGGTAATAACATCATCCTTCTTGTCGGCGGCAAGGAGCTTATCCAGTCTGGCTTCCAATGATTTTCGTATTTTCTCCATCTGCTTGATGGTGAAGTTTTCGCCACGCTGCCATTTCAGCTCCGCAATCGCACCCTCGATCTCATCAATCTGTTCCCGCAGCTGTCGTTCCTGTCGTTCGGCAGAAAGCGGGATTTTTTCAAACTGGCTGTGACCGATGATAACCGCATCATAGTCACCCGTTGCGATACGGGCGCAGAACTTCTTGCGGTTTGCTGTTTCAAAATCTTTCTTGGTTGCAACAAGGAGCTTGGCACTCGGATAGAGGTGCAGGAACTCGTTTGCCCACTGTAGGGTCAGATGATTTGGCACAACGAACAGGGATTTCTGGCTCAATCCAAGCCGCTTACTCTCCATAGCCGATGCTGCCATCTCGAAGGTCTTGCCCGCACCAACTTCGTGTGCAAGCAGCGTATTTCCACCATAAAGCACATGAGCGATAGCATTTCTCTGGTGTTCACGGAGGGTAATATCCGGGTTCATGCCGCCGAAACGGATATGAGAGCCATCATACTCACGAGGTCTGGTGGAGTTAAAAAGTTCGTTGTACTTGGTGGAAAGGGTTTCTCGTCTGTGCGGATCTCTCCAAATCCAATCTCGGAACGCATCCTTGATTGCCTGCTGTTTCTGCTGTGCCAGGGTAGTTTCTTTTTTATTGAGGACACGCTTCTGCTTCCCATCTGCATCTTCAATCGTATCATAGATACGAATATCTTTCAGATTCAGCGTTTCCTCCAGAATCCGATATGCGTTGGCTCGCTCTGTACCGTAAGTGACATACGCCGCCACATCGTTGTAGTTGGGAGAACTCTTACCGTTGATGCGCCACTCTGCGGTCAGCTCGGAGAACTTGACCTCAATGGAACGGCGCAGGTAATACGGGGTTTCAAAGGTTTCCTCCATGAACTGCTGAATATAATCAGCATCAATCCATGTTGCACCCAAACGCACATCAATCTCGGACGCATCCAAGTCCTTCGGCTGTGCTTTCTGCAAGGCTTCTACATTGATGCGGAAGGAAGAATCCCTGTCTGCCACCATCTGTGCGACACGCAGCTTGCTTCTTACATCACCAGAAAGGTAATCATCGGCAGTCTGCCATCCAACTTCCGCAGCATCGGGAGCCATCGGGTCTTTGAAGATCACCCCTCGAAGCTCTGCCTGAATCGCATCGTATTCTCCGGGTGTTCCAAGCAGCTGTGCCATAAACGGCAAATCCACCTTGCCACGCTCACCGATGGAGATTGCCAGAGCTTCGGACGGCGTATCCACGCTCGTCACTCTGCGTTCCGGCTTGATGGTTCTCTTGGTGAACATATCCGCCTTGCTTTTCAGATTACCGTCCTCATCCACATTTTCCAGAGAACACAGGAGATAGTAGGAGGAATCGTCAGCAAATGCCTGACCATTGGCTCGATTATTGATAAGCCCGTTCTTTGCAGCAAACGCATCGTAGGCATCATTCAGTTCTGCCTGCTTCTGAGCAATCATTTCATCCGGGTAATCCTCAAGCTGATATTCAATCAGCTGATTGACGATACCACGGAGTTCCACCATGCCCATCACACGATCTTTTGCTTTCTCGTTCAGGTCTACACGACGCATCAAGGAGTTTTCACGGAAGTACACATTGCCATCCACCACGGTATAAGAGAAATTCTTTACATCCGGGGTTGCAGGAATGGTTTCGATTTCCTTACCCTTGTCAGCTTCGGGAAGCTCCACCGCCTGATAGGTTCCTTGGATGTGGGAAACCGCTTCTTTCAGAAGTTCGGACAGTTCCATGCCCTCAATCGGACGCACCGTAATATCCATACCGTAGGCGGTACTTTCTTCCACCGTATCGCCCAGAACCATTTCAGGATGAGCGACAAAGTAGCTGTTCATGGTGTGTCCTTCTTCGGTGCGGTCAAGATTTACCCATTCCGGAACAATGTCAATCGGGTGGTCACGCTTTTGCAGGAACAGGATGTCAGACACGACTTCCGTACCTGCGTTTTTCTTAAAGGCATCGTTTGGCAGACGGATTGCACCAAGCAGTTCCGCCCTCTGCGCCATATATCGCCTTGCGTCAGAGTTCTTGGAATCCATGGTGTAACGGCTTGTCACAAAAGCTACCACACCACCGGGACGAACCTGATCCAAAGACTTGGCAAAGAAATAGTTGTGGATGGAAAATCCCAGCTTGTCATACGGCTTGTCGGATACTTTGTAGTTGCCGAAAGGGACATTGCCCACAGCCAGATCGTAGAAGTCTCTGCGGTCTGTCGTTTCAAAGCCAGCCACTTTGATTTCTGCATTGGGATAGAGCTTCTGAGCAATTCTGCCGGTGATGGAATCCAGTTCCACACCATACAAGCGGCTGCTCTGCATTTCAGGGGGCAGCATACCAAAGAAGTTGCCGATACCCATAGCAGGCTCCAGAATATTTCCTGTTTCAAAGCCCATCTGTCCGACTGCATCGTAGATGGAGCGAATGACCGTAGGGCTGGTGTAATGTGCATTCAGGGTGGAAGCTCTTGCCGCAGCATATTCATCTTCGGAAAACAGGTTTTTCAGTGTCTGATACTCCTGCGCCCAATTTCCCTTGTCCGGGTCAAAGGCATCTGCCAGACCGCCCCAACCGACATAATTCGACAAAATCTCCTGTTCTTCGGAAGTGGCGTTCCTGTTCTCGCTTTCCAGTTTGAACAGAGTTTCAATGGCTGCGATGTTTCTTGCGAATTTCTGCTTCGGTCCACCTTCACCGATGTTGTCATCCGTGATGTGGAAGTTCACCGCAGGAACGGGAGGAATTTCTCTGGTGGTGATGGACTGCTCAAGCTGAGCGATAATGTTCATGACTTCGGCATTCTGCCATCCGTCCATCTTAGCGTAGTCCTGAATGATGGTGTCCTTGCCATCTACGCACTGTACGAAGTCCAGACTACCCGGCAGATCTCTGGTATTCATTGCACCCAGGGCTTTTCTCTGCGTGTCAGGAAGTGCATAGTAGGCTCGCAGGGCATCATCAAAGGAACTGTATTCCTTGATGTCCAGCGCACCCCGCTTCTGAATATCCTCGGCAACATAAAAATGGTCGATGAAGTGTTCCGGCTCCTGCTGTTCGGGTTCCGCACTGGCTCTGACCTGTGCGTGTGCCTTTTCGTCAGGGTAGTCCCCATAGATACGGATGCACTTATGCTCCTGCTGATCGTAAACGGCAGCACCATCGTACTTGAATCCGTCATCCTCCATGGTTCCGTCCACATAGCCCTGGGCAGCTTTTTCCGCTTCCTCCAGAGTGTAATAGTCCAGCTTATCATCGAAGCCGTTTTCAAAGTGATGGTAGGCGGCAACCAGATAACGGGGAGCCATGCGCTCCTCGTAGCTGTTAATCATCTCAGGTGTCAGCCATTCCGGTTTGTCGGGAATCATTTCATACAGCTCACGCATCTTGGCAATCTGTGCATGGCGGTTGCCTGCCCACAGATGCTTTTCGCTGTGCTGTCCTGCACCAAGGAAGTATTCGCAATCCATACGCAGACGGTCTAACAGCTGATACTCAGGGGTGTAGTCCCTCGGTTCGGCTTCGCCCAGAAATTCTTCTGTAACGGGCTTTTCTTCGGTTTGGGTATCAACCCTTACCGCATGGTTTCTCTCGTCCTGAGAGAGCATACGCTCGAAGTTTTCACGATTCTCGGCACGGAAGATCGGATAGGCAAGGGTAGGGTCACGCAGCTGAACCTCTCTGTCCGTAATCTGCTCCACACGGAAAGCAGTATCGTCCAGATATACCGTGTCACCGACCTGATAGTTCCATTCCGGTTCCTCGGAAGCAGATGCTTCTACAACTTCGGCAGATTCTGCCGCAGGCGCTTCTGGCTGAACCGACTCCATCGCAGCTACGGACTGCCGAACTTCCTCCAGATAGTCATTGGCAAGCCATTCGTCCGTGAAGTATTCTGTAACGCCTTCCGGGTCTACATAGTAGTCATCGGTCTGATTATCCCAGATTGCATACTCGCCATCCTCAGTATCAATTACTGCGAAACGGTCATAAACATCTTCCAACGGATCAGTTTTAGCTTCTTCGATAGCCTGTCGTTCCACTTCTTCCTCTGGGCTGAGGTAGCGTCCCTTTCGCATCAGACCGTCGATTCTCTGCACCACCTGCGCCCAGGACATCTGCAATTTATCGCAGCCGCTCTTGGTGTAAGCAACACCCTTGGCATCGTGATCCTGACCGCTGTGCGTTGCGCCGGAGCAGGCATGGGAATGGCCACCGGTTCCGTACTCATGCTTCAAGAAATCCATCTTTTCTTTGGCAGAATGATTCTCCTGCCAGTAGTTATAAATACGGGCTTTGCCACCGGAAAAGCCACTTCCACGGGTCAAGTCTGCATTGACTTCATCATCCGTAATGAACTGGCGGACAAGGGGCATCTGCATCATATCGGTCTGATACTCACGCAAAGGCAGATTCAGCTCATACAGCTGTTTCTGAATGAGATTCAGCTTGTGATAGTGAAAACGAAGCAGATCAGGATTTTCCGCAAGGGCTTTTCTAAATTCCGAATACTGCTGTACCAAGGTTGCGTGGAAACGAGGGTCATCCAACTTTTCAGCCAAGTCTGCGGTTTCATCAGGAAACCCACGAAACGGTTCCTGATGGAGAATTGCCAGATAGCTGCCGGCACGGGCTTCTTCACTCAAATCGTGATAAAGATGCCACAGGGATTCAGCCAGCTTCTGCCGCTCATATCCGGGAGCTTCTACCAGTTCCACATTGGTTGCGAACCGACCATTTTCAAGCAGTTCTCCAATACGCTCGGCAACCGTTTTCCAAGAAACGATCTGCGCTCTGGGACTATCAATGGCAGAGGAACCTTTGGCAAGGTGGATACCGTCCTCGGCATACCATGCACAGATATTCCCGCTATCTTCTTTCAGACCATAGCCGCCGTGATAGACCTGCTTTAAGGTCTGAACGATTTCTTCCAACGGCTTCTGCTTCATATATTCCAGCGCTACGACTTTTCGGGCTTCATCGGTATTGCTGCCAAGCAGAAGGAAGTGGTCGATTTCTTCCTGGGCAAAAGAAAAAGCAGAGGGCGTAAAGCTCTCTGCTCGGTCGATAAAACTGATTTGTTCATTTTCGGAGAGGAAAAGGTTCAGACTCAGCTGTTGATAAGCTCCGTCATCACGACTTCCTCCGCCTGTGCTTTCAGGCTGTTCATATGCTGCACCCACGCCATCTGCTGCGTTTCCTTGTCCGGTGCGGGGCTGTCCTTCAGGTACTGCTCCATCAGAAACTCCACTCTGGCTTTCGCCGTTTCCTCGATCTCCCACAGGTGCGGGAACAGGCTCTCCGTCAGAATCATGTCGTTCAGGAGCATCGGATTGTTCTGCTCCAAAAATGCTCGACGCATCCTGCCGTACTTGCCCAGAGGTTTCTCTCCCTCGTTCTCCAACTGAAGGTTCGGAATCTGATAATCTCCGGCCTGTCTGTAAGTCATCTCGCTCATAATCTGCACTCCTTTCAGCAGCTCTGATCTGCTCATGTTCTCCAATCGCTTTTTCGATTTCCTGAAACATCCTTGTGCTGATGGCATTCACCGCAGTGCCAAGGGCATTTACTGTCTGCCTGGTGTTAAAATCAAACACCTTCTGGAAATCCTCATGCTCGAAGTAGTTGTCGGGACTCTCCACGAACCGGCAATACATCGTATAGGATACGCTGTTTGCCACCGCATTTTTGAAAGCTACTTCGATGTTGAGTTCATCATACTCCTCAAGGAAGCTGTTGGCAACGATGTCGAGGAGCTGCTTTTTGTAATCGTCCCAATACTCAGTCGCCAGTGCGGATGCAATATCTTCAAGCTGTGCTTCCAGCACCCCGTCAGCGGCAACACCGAAGGTACGCTCCATCGCTTCCATGACATAGGATCGGTTTTCAGGCGTCACCTCCCACGGTTTCAGTTCCGGGGAAGAACGGCGAACGCCGGTATCCGCCACATCAAACACATAGCGCAGATACGGTTTATCCCTGTTCATCACAAACAGGGCAATACCGGTAGAGCCACGCTTTACATATCTGCGGTAATTTTCAGCGTTCCAGTCCTCATAGGGCTTGCAAAAGGTCGCATTGGGGCGCTGAGCATAAATCATCACCTGTTCCGGATAGGTGAACTCATAGTTGCGGGACATCGTTCTCAAAAACGAAGTCCAGTTATCTGTGTTCGAGGTGATTTTCCCAATCGTTTCTTTTGCTAACCCGGAATAAAATCGCTCTTTTGCATTCATTGTATCCCTCCAATCCTATCAATCCGGATAAAGGTTCAGCTTCTCAAAGGCGGCATCGTCCATGGCTGAAACTTTACGGAGAACCGAGTCTGCCAAAGCAAAAAGCTCTGACTCGTCCTCCGAAAGCTGTTCCTTCATCAGTGTCAGTGCTTCACACAGCCCTGACCTTGTGCCAGGGCTGTAAAGCATCATCATGTTCCGCTCATCTTGTGTGAAATTCATCATTCAATCTCCCTTTCCGGGTGGCTCTTGGGAGGTTTATGGGAAACATCCGGCACGGACTTTTCCTTTAACTGCTCCAACACCGAAGGACGTTCCTCTAATTCAGGCGCTTTTCCGTTATTGATGATACCGTCAATCATCCCATAATCATCTTCCATTGCCATCTCTGCGTTTTTCAGGTAGTTTTCGGACTTCATAAAGTTTTCCAGCTTCTGAAACCCAACAGAATCTACATAGTGAAAGGATACCTCACCGGCTACCTTTAAGGCTACGATGTCGCTGACCGACATACTGTGACCACGGAAATCATTCGGGTGGTCAATATTGAATTTCACATACAAATCTTCCAACTGCCGATTCACATCCTCGGACATAGAAATGGAGCCATGATAGACCACCTCGTAACGGTCAATCTCAGGCTCCATTTCTTTCTTCTGAAGGTAGCTGTAATTTGCAAACATGAGCGGGATATTATCGTCTACATCTTCCCGCAGCTGAAGAATCGCATAGGAATCCGTGGGACTTTCCAGAAAAGCAACCATTCTGTCATTCGGGGTGGTATTTCCGTGAACATCATCCCATTTTTCGTTTTTCATATCGGTGTCCTCCTTATCGTTCAGGCTCATTGCGTTTGGGAGAGGGACTGGCAGGCGCAGTTTTCTCTGCGGCCTGTGCCAGTTTTTCCATGACCGACTCACGCTTCGGAGAGTCGATCTTATCCAGCTGACTTTTCAGCACTTTGGCAACCTCAGTCGCAGTTTCCTCACGGGCTTCTGCAATGACTGTATTTAGAAACTCACGATACGGAGCCGTATTACCGGCGGCAAGGTCTGCCTTGATTTCTTGGATATGCGCCTGCACATCATCGACCTGATCCATATATTCATAGGGGTCGAAGTTCTCTGCAAAACGGTCGAGCTTAAAAGCAAGCTCTGCGATAGGGTCATTGACCACCACCGCCTGTCTGCCGACTTCAAAAGTCTGCTCCATGACATCCTCATAGAACATCGCCCGCAGTTCCCGACGCTCCAGTCCAAAGGATTCCAGAATATCCCGGCGGACTTCGATCATGGACAGTTCAGGGTTATCGACCTGACCGCCATCAATCTCGTTGTAGTTTTCATCTAACAGGGTGTAGTCATAACCATCTTCGCAGGTCTGCACCGCAAGGATTCTGTCCCTTCCAACTTTCCATGCGGCTTCATCGCCCATAATCTCAGGCTCCGGCATATAGCTTGCGCCGTTGCGCTCCATAATCTCTGCAAACTGGCAGATATGAAACACATTGTATCCGATCTGCGTATGGTACTCGTCAATGAAGGTGCAGGGCTTCACAACCGTTTCATCTGGGTAGTGAATCTGCACACAGCTGCCATCGGGGATATGAAACAAATCCTTATAATGGCTGTCGATAAATCGGATTTCCTTACCATCCGGGTTGTACTCATTCGTCATTTGCGCTTTCCTCCATTTTCAAATTCCATACTAAACTTCGTTTTGCCATCCTCCGATACCTCCATAAAGACGGTGGCATCAAAGGTGTTGCCCGTCCTTTCAGACTTGCAATTCTTGAGCTTTACCTTGCCGGAACCGAGCAGTTTCTGCGCCGTGGCAGAAGTCATGCTCTTGCCGATACTCGCAAAGTAGCGATTGTTTTTCCAAAGGGCAAACTTGCAGCTTCTGTTAGAACAGAAGTATCCCTTGGACTTGTCCTCCACAGCACTCCCGCAGAGCGGGCATTTGCCGATAGAATTGGCTTCTTTCGACATCAGTACCTCGGAATCACGGATCACTTCATAGTTCTGAATCAGACCGGCAATCACATCTTTGATCTCGTCCATAAAATCCTCGCTGGCATATTCGCCTTTTTCAATGAGCAACAATTTTTCTTCCCAATCCGCCGTCATGGAGGGGGACTGAATCTGTTCCGGCATGACTGTTACCAGAGCCGTACCCTTGTGAGTCGGAATCAGGTGTTTGGTTTTCTTATCGCCCTTACGCTCCAGAAAACCGATGCGAACCAGCTTCTCAATGATACCGGCACGAGTCGCAGGAGTTCCCAGACCTTTTCGCTCGACATCCTCTGGCATTTCATCTGCACCGGCTGTTTCCATAGCAGAAAGCAGCGTATCCTCGGTAAAGTGTTTAGGAGGAGAAGTTTTTCCTTCCTTGATTTCAGAACCAAGCACCTTCCGCTCGTCCCCAACGGATACCGCAGGAAGTGCCTGTTCGTTTTCGTCGTTTTTTGTCGAAGAACCCTTATGAATCAGAGCCTTCCATCCGTTCTGCACGATGGTTTTGCCCTTTGCGGAGAACGCTGTGCCGCCGCAGTCCAGTTCAATGACTGTCTCTGCGTATCGGTGTGGATCTCCCACTGCAACACACAGCCGATTGGAAATCAGTTGCAAAATTGCAAGTTCTCCTTTGGGAAGTTCGCTCAGATTGCATTTCTGCAATTCTCTGGTCGGAATGATGGCATGGTGATCTGTGACCTTTTTGTTATTCACAACCTGTTCCGCATGAACTGGTATATTATCCACACTCGGAGAGGGGAATGTGTGGAAAGCCAGATTTACGAGGTCGGGCAGGCTGTGTGCCATATCTTCCGTCAGGAACCTGCTGTCGGTACGGGGATAAGTGACCAGTTTCTTTTCGTAGAGATTCTGCGTGTAGTCCAAGGTTTGCTGTGCCGTGTAACCCAGCACACGGTTGGCTTCTCTCTGCAAACTGGTCAGGTCATAGAGCGCAGGCGGCTTTTCTGTTTTCTCCTTACATTCAGCTTTTTGAACGATTGCCACCGAACAGCTTTGTTTGACAGCTTCCGCTGCTTCCTTGGTTTTGAAGCGCTCGCTTGCAGCCGTAAAACCATTCAATCCAATCTGAACTGTGTAGAACGGTTCGGGCTTGAATGCGGAAATGGCAGCTTCCCGCATAACAGCCATAGCAAGGGTAGGGGTCATAACACGACCAACATTCAGGGTCTGCCCGTAAAGGGTTGAAAAAAGTCGAGTAGCGTTAATGCCAACAATCCAGTCGGCTCGCTCTCGACACAGTGCTGCTTCATACAAAGCATCATATTCCGTTCCAGACCTGAGATTTTCAAAGCCCTCCTTGATTGCTGCATCTTCCATCGAGGAAATCCAAAGCCGCTCAAACGGCTTTCTGCACCCGGCTTTGTGGTACACCAACCGAAAGATCAGCTCGCCCTCACGACCCGCATCTGTTGCACACACAAGACTCGCAACATCTTCTCTGGCCATGAGCTTTTTCAGAATCCCAAACTGTTTTTTCGTACCGGCAGAAACCTCATACTGCCAGTCCATCGGGAAAATAGGCAGATCTGCATAAGCCCATTTGCTGTACTTCGCATCATAGGCTTCCGGCTGTGCCAGCTCCACCAAATGCCCCACACACCAGCTGACCACATATCCGTTTCCCTCTAAATAGCCATCCTCACGCTTGGCAGCACCTAACACTTTGGCAATGCTCTGTGCAACCGAGGGCTTTTCAGCCAAAACTAATTTCATTTGTATCTGCTCCTTTCGCAAAAAATAAGCAGCCACACACCGTAGTGCATGACTGCTATGTAAAATTGATTCAGTTCGACAAGCTGGAATTGATTTACTTTGTTTGTAAATCTTCCAGAAAGAAAATTCCCTCTGTTAGGTTGATAAACATTTCCTTGTCCTTGATTACATGAATTTTATTGTTCCACCAGACAGTAGTGTTATTAGCGGAGATTGTTTTGCTTGTTCCATCCTTAAGAAAATAAGTAATTGTAATAGTAGGTTCTTCTTCGCTATTCACTTTCTCAAATAAATCATATTTCAGAAATCCCGTTAGCTTTAAGGCTAATTCAATATCTTCACGGCTTGAAATTTCTTTAACATCATCTGTGACACTCGGATACGTGATATTTACAGACTGAATATCATTTATGCGAGGCAATCCCCAAAGATACATACCATTCGTAAATATGTTGATTCCAACAATCAAAACTGTCATAACTATCACTTCTATCAAAAATCGAATAAGACATTTGAAAATCTTGTTCATCAATTTATCCTCCAATCTTGATTTCTCCTGCTCCCAAAATTCCGATTTGGCACTTTGTCTATGCTACAAATTATATCATATCGGTTTTTGAAAAACTACTTCTATATGTAAAGGCAACCCGAAGGCTGCCCCAGGCATCAAGCCTATCCTGTTTACACAGGTTCATTATCATCTTCATCGACGGAGCTATCTGCATCATCGTCGTCAAACTCCGGATCGTACCCATAGTCCTCGTCATCGTCCACATAATCAGCATCCGGGTCAGGCTTTGCCGCTTCCTGTTCCTTCTTCTTTTCCTGGACTTTCTTAAATACGAAGAATCCACCGCCACAGGCAAGCACAATCAGAGTAAGAATCGCTGGGAGCATATTCTTAGATTTCGGTTTTTCCTCCGGAGCAGGTTCTGTAATGTCAGGAACCGTTTCAACCACTTCCGGCTTTGTTTCCTCAACCGGCTTGGTGAACTCCGCAACTTCCTCCTCGTTCATCAGCTTGAGCAGGTCGGCTTCATCCACCTGATTCAGAAAATGCACGGTTTCCTCGCCCTTATCATCACGGTCAATGATGATATAGAAGTAGTTTCCGTTTTTGGTTACAGCGGTAATGAACTGCTTTCCACTTTTCGTAGGTGAACCGGCATCATCAACCAAAGTCAGGTTGCCGTCCGGGGTAAGCGGCAGCATCGGTTCCTCCGGCTCTTTTTCGGGAACTTTTTCTTCGACCGCAGGTTCTTCGGTCGCTGCGCTTTCATCTACATAGGCGAATGCCGTCGTAGAAAACACGCCAAAACACATTGCACACGCCAGCAATGCGGCTCCAATTTTCTTAAATCGCATTCTGCGTTTCCTCCTCATTCATAGTATTGATCGTATCAGGCTTCGGAGCCATATCCGCAGCAAACATACGGAGCAGCTCGGAAAGCTGGTCAGGGGTCAGGTTCGCAGCGTGAACCATCTCATGGATTTCGGAGTTTTCCTCCTCACGGTATCTGCGTTCCAGATCTTTTACTCTGGCATCCCATTCAGCCCGTTTCTTACGGGCTTTTTCAAGGTCTGCACCAATTCTGTCTAATTTGGCACTCAATCGACATTCCTCCTTAGTTTCTGATTCTGCCGAAGCAGTAAAAATGTTGTTTCCAGTAATTCGATTCGATAGAAGCATAGGAAATGGGGTTTCCGCAGTGGATCATCATACCATTGCCGACATAGATACCAACGTGTGATGCACCGGAGGTATCATAAGTGCCTTGGAAGAAAATCAAATCTCCCGGCTTGGCAGAGCTTTTCGGGATAATGTCGCATACGCCCATCAAACCGTTTGCGGTCAAACGACCAACACTCCAACCGTTGCCGCAGTTGTTGATAACCCAGGAAACAAAGCCGGAGCAGTCGAAAGAGGACGAAGGACTGCTGCCGCCCCACACATACGGGTATCCCAGATATTTTTCAGCTTCCCGAATCATATTGGCAAATCTTGTGTCTGTCAGCGCTTCGCCCGGAATATCATAATCGGTGTACTCGCCGCCAGGGGTGGCGTAAATGTCATTTCCGAAAATATCCGGTCTGTTGCCCCTTGTCTGAAGCAAAATTCTATATCGCTCCATATCATCTTCCGACAAGCCGGAATTTGAAATCACACTATTCAAGCCCTTATTTCTGAGCTTCACTTTCAGAATATAGTATTCGTAATCTTCTTCCTCTGTTGTTGTCTCTCCCGTTTCGGGATCAGTAGAAGATGTTGTTCGTGTACGAATCTCTACTACTTCCGTGAGGGTCAGCTCATATTGTTGCTCAAACAGCCATTGCAGGGTAGCCTGCACCTCATCTCTGGTGTAATCCTCGAATTTTACCGTCAGATATGCCGCAAGCTCGTAAGGATTGTGGTTGATTTCATCAAGGTCATACCGGTACTCGTCATATCCGCTATGAGTACGCTCGATATTATTGATTTCATTGCGGAGCGCAGCTTCCAAAGCCTTGTAATCATTGTCCGCACCGATAATATCTTCCTCTTTTGCGGTAAAAGAAGTTCCCAGAATGATCTGTGTGCCGCCTTGGAACATAGCCGAACAAGACGAGAACATCCCTGAGAGGATCATAAAAAGCAGTCCAGCAATCAAAACAAACTGGATCGTTTTAGAGTGTGTGGTGCAGAACTCCGTTACTTTCTCTGTGATGTTCTTGGCTCCCTGAGCTGCTTTGCCCGTTGCCTTGCCTGCACCCTTGGATGCAGAAGCCGTTGTCGAAGCAGTATTCTTACCGGCTTTGGCGGCAGCATATTCTTTCTTGATTGCCCTTTTCTGTTGCCAACGGGAGAACGGATTGGAAGCGGTATCGGGGTTGTCCTTTTTGAACTTCTCATACATGGCATTTACATTTGCTTTATCTGATTTCTCAACCAGCTTTTCCGCCTTGTCGTAGGCTTTCAGCTTGTGGCTGTAAACGGCATGAACGACGGTATAGGCAGTGGATTCAACAGCCTTGGTCGTTTCCTGCACAGCCTGAACGCCGATATTATCATCCTCATATTCTGACACCGCCTGATGTGCTTTGGATGTGAGCGTGACTGCGGCACCACGGCTTGCCATGTGCTTTGCCACAGATGGGCGCTCGATTTCCGTAAACTCCGCTTTTTCAAAACGGAGCTTTGCTTTACGGGAACCGGATGCATCTGTTTCCAGCTTTAGTTTCGGCTTTGCCTTTTTGGAAGCCAATTTGTCTGTCGCTTTCTCAGCCCTATCAACCGCCTTATCTGCACGGTCGGCAGCTTTCTTCACATGAGAATCTGCAAGGTCATCTTCGGTAAAACGGAGTCGTGTAGGTCTTTTTGCCATACATTACGCCTCCTTTTCCTGTGCCACCTCGTTTAACTTCGTGGTCATAATGCGATACAGTTCCAGATCGGTCGGGAATCGGTCAATGAACGGCAGAATCACATTGCCATAGAACAGAAGCCCTTCGCCCTCACCGGAGTTAGTTACATAGGACAGCTGATGCGGCGAAATGTTCAGCCGCTGTGCCAGAATACTTCGGTCATCGCTTGCCTGATTCAGCATATAGATGAAATCAGAGTTTTCGAGGATGTTGGCAATCTCCGGGGAACGAAGCAGGTCTTTGACATTCTGAGTAATACCGGTCGGCAATCCGCCCCATTTACGGAATCGCTTCCAGATTTCTACGGAATAGGTTGCCGTCTGTTCTTCCTTCAGAAGCAGATGGAACTCGTCAATATAATATCTGGTCGATTTACCGGCAGAACGGTTGGCTGTTACACGCCCCCAGACTTGATAGTGATAGGTAATCTGACGCTTTTGCCATAGACTAAGCTATGGTAGTCAGGTCAGATTTTCCCCCACTTCGCACCGTGCGTGCGGGTTTCCTCGCACACGGCGCTCCGCCAATACAGATTAATTGTTGCTTGCATGTGAAATAACCAGTTTTTCCCTATAACTGTTGATACGTTTTTGTATTTGCTTATCAAAGGAACTGATATCCATGTCAGGAGAATTGATTGCTTTGTAGCATTTCCTGTCAAGCGATATAAGATTGTTGACTCGATTGACTTTATCTATAGGAAGTCTTGGGTTAATCCGATGGGTAAACGGCGCATGGTCGATAAGCCAGCATCCGCAGACCCTACATTTTAATCTGTCACGATTAAGTGCATATGCCCTGTTCATGACAAATTCAAAGTTGTTAAGGTGTCCCCATTTACCTTTCAGAACGGCAACAGATACATTATCAGAATAAAGGTCATCCAGTCTTGCATGGATTCTCTTCTTCTTCGTCCGTCTGAAGTTGATATCCCTCCCTTCTTCGGTGTAGGGTGTTTCCTTGGGATTTTTCCCTCTTGTTTCCTGCCATTGACAGAAGGTGAGTGAAGTAAAGCCGATATAAATATCTTTGTATTTCACTGAGGGAAGTTTCATACGGTAGCTTTGGTGTATTCTTGGAAGATTCTGCGTTTGGTTAGCAGGTGTTACGAAACATTTTATTTGATGCCGTAATTTGCAGAATTCAGCAAATAAAAAGTGGGCGTAGCAGAACATCCTCATGTTCTGCTTGATTGCCCCTAATCACAGGCAAATGCAATGTCAATGGGACATTCATGTCGGCGTAGCCCTTGCCATTGATATTGGATGCCGCCTGTGATAGCCTGATTTAATTTGATTCGTGAGGACTCAGATAAAGTGCCGCTCAACAAGCAGGAATCCATTTACCGCCATACTGTTGCAGGCGCCGACGAGCAGCCCACTGTATTTTCCTACCGTATTTATCCATGCTAACGCTGACCCAAGTACAGCACTGGTAATACTGCACGACTCCTCGGATTCTGCTATTGATGCGGTTGATTTCATCAACCAGCTTCTCTCTGCTGGTATCACGGGGTATCTTCTTGATGTCATCCGTTATAGCATCGACTTTCTTTTTAAGTCTTTCTTCGTCAGGTCTTGTCCTAGTGACGTAACCATGTTCGCCTTTTCCTTTTACGACTTTGAATTCATAGCCGAGAAAGCAGGCTCGTTTTCTTCTTACATCTGTAATCAGTGTCTTTTCCTTTGATAGTGTCAGCTTCATCTCTTTTTCAAGAAATTCCTGCAATGATGCTTTCCAGAATTCAGCATGTGCACGACTATCTGTGATAATCACAAAATCATCGGCATATCTTACAAGAAACCCAGGTACTAAATTCGTTCGTTTTAGTGCCCTTCGTTTTGCGGAGTCCTGAACAAACTTATGGTCAGTACGTTTGTATTCCCATTGTTTGGTAATCCATTCATCCATTATGTCGAGGTAAACATTTGCAAGTAGCGGACTGATAATCCCGCCCTGCATCGTGCCTTCCTCATTTACTTCGCATTCGTATAAAACGCCTGCTTTTAGCATCATCTTAATTATCTGTAGCACACGCTTATCCTTGATTCCCATGTGATATAGGCGTCTTAGCAATCGGGCATGATCTATATGGTCAAAACATTTGCTGATGTCGCCTTCCACAAACCAGTAGTATCCTGTGTGGAAAGTGATGAAATTCAGCCTTTCTAATGCCATTGCTGTGTCTCGCATAGGTCTGAAACCGTAGGAGTGCATGAAGAATTGTGCTTCCATGATGGGTTCCAGTACGATACGCATGCATTCTTGAACAATGCGGTCACGTATAGTCGGGATTCCCAAGGGGCGTTTCTCCTTTTTCCCGGGTTTGTCGATATATTTTCGTTTGACCTTTTGTGCTTCAAATTTTTCAAAAGCTCCCTTGATGTCATTGATAACCCACTCATAAGGTTTTTGTAGATAGTCTCTTTTCATGGATTTGTTATCAACTCCGGGGGTATCACTTCCGTGATTGCTCTTGATGTTGTGGATTGCAGTAACGATAGTCGTTTCCGCTGACATAATTTCAAGAAGACCTTTGAATGCAGGTCGTTCCCCTGCGTCGATTGCCTTCTTGCTCTGTTGGTATAATTCATCCAACAGTGTGCGTAATTCCGTTTCAGTTTTCGGGTAGTCGAATTGTTGTGCCATACGCACCACCTCCTTTCTGAGGTTGTGTTTCTGGTTTAAGTCAGGTACGCCTACGGCTTCCTCGACTTTCTGTTCACATACGAATCCGTATTAACTATGCCCCTTCGCTCCACTCCCATTACAGGAGCTTCATCACTACTACGGGCTGATGCCCCACGAATTAACAGGTCATTTCCTACCTGCGCGGTAAGGGTGTCACCTCACTTGCACTGACATAATGTCAGGCACCGTTCGTGGTTCCTTTGTTCCCTATATTTTAGCTTTGCATACAGTTTTAGCCTTGCTCCTCTGACCCGACTGTCATCACTGACCAGTGTGATTGATTGTCGGTGACATTCGACCTTATTGGTTTTCTGCCGTTTTCCACCAAGACATATTTCAACGGCGACAGTACCCCACATGGGGAGGATGGCTGTATAATCATCCCATCGTTTACGAGCCGTACACTCAGAGCATTTGTCGGTTGCAACAAAACATACTAGACATGACTGTTTTATAGCTTCTTGCAGTTATCCAAGCTATCTCAAGCTTCTTCCCCGCTTTTCACCGAGCTTCGTACATCCCATCTGACACAATGGGTGCACGTCGGAGATTAGAATTTTTGTAACCTCTCACACGAGGTCAGGCAGGAACTGCCCCTACCGAATCAAATATAGAGTTCGGATTTCTTAAGGAAATCCGTCTCGCTTTGTTACGTATTTCTACGTAGATTAACGAGAAACAAAGCGCACATCCTGAACAATCAGCATACCGATTTTCTTCAGCTGATTGCCCAGCTCCTTAATGTCGAAGCACACCAGACGATTCTGAATATCCACATTGGTTCTGTTGTTAAACAGTTTCAGAGAACCCTTAACATAGATTTCCAAGGCGGTCGCTACATGGTGGGCTTCCTTTTCGTCCTGCTTCAGAAGGGCATCATACAAATCCTCAAGGATCGGCATATTCTCAGGGGCAGGATTGTCGAAATATCTCTGATAGATCTGATGCACACAACGGTCGATAACCGTCTTTTCGATAGGCTGCAAGCCATCCTTACTGCCCATAATCAACTCACAGAGGGACAGGATAAAATCGGCTTTCAGTGCTACCGGGTTGTCATCCTCAGAGTAGTTCAGGTTGATGTCCATGGGGTTGATATAGTTGGTACTGGAGGAGCTGATTTTTACCACCTGACCATTGAACTTGTGAACCAGAGCCGCATATTCCGCTTCGGGGTCGCAGATGATAATATCGTCATCCGTAACCAGGAACGCATTTGTGATTTCACGCTTTGCGGAAAAGGATTTACCGGAACCGGGAGTACCCAGAATCAGTCCGTTGGGGTTCTTGAGCTTCTTTCTGTCCACCATGATCAGGTTGTTCGACAGGGCATTCAGCCCGTAATAGAGCGTTTCCCCACCATTCTGGAACAGCTCCTGCGTGGTGAAAGGCACAAAAATAGCCGTGGAACTGGTAGTCAAACCACGACGAATCTCAATCAGGTTTTGTGCCAAAGGCAGGCTGCTCATCAGCCCGGATTCCTGCTGAAAGTCCAAACGACGCAGATTGCAATTATGCTTCTGGGCAATGCTCTGTGCCTGGAACACGTTGTTCTCCAGTTCCTGCTCGGTGCGCCCGGTGTTCAGCACCAGAAATGTCACCATGAACATTCGCTCGTTCTGGCTCTGCAATTCCTTCAAAAGCGACTTCGCATCTTTGCCATAGGTAGCAAGGTCAGACGGGATAATGTCCATGTCATAGCCGGAACGCACAGCCTTTTTCTGTTCCTCGATTTTGGAACGGTCAAGCTCGGTGATGGTTCTCTTGATGGTCTTAATCGCCGCAGTCTGGTCAACCGACTGGATGTGCATGGTCACGATCTGCGTGGATTCCATATCCAGAAAATCTGCCAGCATACGGTCAGACAAGTCTGATGCCGTAATTGCCAGATAGGACATCGAGCCGAAGATACTGCCCATCTGGAAGGTGCGATTGTTCTTAAAGGCAAATGCCGTCGGAGCAATGAAGTCCTTTACAGACAGCCCGGACTCCACAAGATACTTCCAATCGAAGAAGAACTTATCGTTATCGCCCATGTGGAACATGGAGTGCATCAGATGCAGCCGCTCTTTGCCGTTCATGGTAGTGGCAATGACACCCAAACGCCGAAAGTTATTGAGCAGATCGTTTTCGATATGATTGAGTCTCGGCTTTGCCTGCCTCATGGATTCGGCTTCAATGCCAAATGTCAGGTACTTGGTTTTGGTCAAGCCGTTGTTGCCCTGCGCCAACTGCTTTTTCAGCATCTGGCTATACTCGGCACGGACAGAATTGAAACTGTCCTTCTTGAACGGGATGCGGATACTCTTTTCAAAGCTCTCAGCATCGGTACTCAGGTTCATAAAGGAAAGCTCAAAGTGAATGGAGCTGTCAAAGAAATTCAGGAAACTGCACCACTCATCGAAGATGGCAGTCTTATCTTCCTGCTGTGCCAGCTGATAGTTGATATCCTGAAACTGAATCGTCTTGGTGTAATAGCTGTCAGTGACACGGCAGATGCCATCCGGGAACATTCTCTGAAAGGGAATGGACTGCTGTGCAGTCTGCGGAATACCGTTGTCCTTCTTTGCCCGTTCCACAACAGCTTTAATTTCTCGCTGCTGTTTCCGATTCAGATTTACAGGCATTTTGATGTTTCTTGCCTGCGGTTTCTTTTTGAAAAACAATTCGTTCAACCTCCTTTTCCAATTTGTACTGACGCATCAAGGCATCATAATAGTTGTCCGTCTGATAAGGGCGAACCTTGGGACGAACGAATTTAGTCTGAATGAAGTGTTCTACAACCACCTCCAACGGCTGACCATCCTTTTCATACATTGCCAGAAAGAACAACGGCAACATGACGATCATCATGGACAGTGCTGCAAGGCTCACATTTCCGGTTGCTTTGACCAGAAAGAAAATCGGCACTCCGATGAGCGCCGCCACACCAAAGCAAAGTAACTGCCGTTTCGTCAGATTAAAGAACACTTTTGTTTTTACCCTCGTCAGGTCACGAGGTACGGGAATATACGCTGCCAAACAATTTCCTCCTTTCCTTAGTGAGCGCTGAATACACCCTTTGCAAGCGAACCGGTCTTAAACAGGGTGAAGCACAAAAGGACGGTGTAGCCCATAACACCCCAGATAGAACCGATGATGTCATCGCTGAATGCGATAGACTGAATCAGCACCGCATAAATGCCTACGCAGATCATAATCAGGAATCCCTGGAATCCGATTGCAAACAGCGAACGCAGATAATTCTGTCCGATATTGCTTTGCTCTCTGTTTCCAAAAGTGGAGAGTGGAATCGGGGCAAGGCTGACCATCAGATAAATTTCAATCATTCGACCGTATACGATCACAAAGATGATGATTGCCAAAGCGGACATCGTGACCTGCACGATAAAGGATTGCAGGAACAAGCCGAGTAAAGGACCCAAATCCATTGCCATCAGCGTTTCTTCCATTGTTTCCAATGCCGAAGCATCTATGGCAGTATTTCCGGATATGATACCGGCGCTTGCGTTTATAACGTGCTGTGCCACATCGAACACAGCCATCGTGATATTGAATGTGTTTGTGATTAACATGACCGCAACAAAAGTCTTGAACACCCATTTGAAGAAAATCCAGGTTTCAAAATTCGCCAGATTGTTGTGGTCAATAATCATCTGAATTAGCTCATAACAGGCAATGAAGGTCAGAATCAAGCCTGCGATTGGGATAATCACTGACTCGGAGATGTTTCGTACCATGGCAAAGACACCCGGTGAAAAATTCGCCGGGGTCATGCCAACGGAGGTTGCTATCTCGCCAACCTGGTTGTTGACGGACTCAAACATCCCCGACAGGTTTCCCATAATGGCTGAAACGAGCATTTCTTTCAGCCAGTCAGTTATCTGTTGGAGTATGCTGTCCAAAGGCGATTACCTCCTTTTTGCGAATTAACCGAACAGTCCAGAAAGCAGAGGTACAAGGGTTGTGCCGATGAGAGCAACACCGCCACCAGCCATGAGCTGCTTCATGCCCTGGGACTTTGCGCCGGGGTTATCGTTGCCGTAGCCCTCAAGCAGATTGATTGCACCCCAGATGCCAAGACCTGCGCCCAGAGCGATTACGAGTGTCTGAAGAACGGTTACTGCGCTATTGAAAAATGCCATAATGTTTTCCTCCTTGAAAATATGAGATGTTGGTTGTCATGCCTGCTTCGTCCGTGCGCATCAAACGAATCCGGGCAGAAAAATAGCCAGACTTCTGTTGATCAGGCAGAGGTCTGGCTATGTAAAGGCAGCTCTTACTGCCGTTTTGTTATCTTTATGTTGGCTCTTTTCCTAATTTTTCTGAGAGCCTTGCTGATAATCTGCCGCATACGCAGTTCTGTTACCTCGAACTCGTCAGCAATTTCTTTGCGTGTCATCTTATTTTCAATGTAGTACATCTGAATGACTGCTCGTTCTCTTTCTGTCAGATGGTCATACTTCAGGACATCTTCAGTTACTCCATCTACCTGTAAATCGTGGAGAATATTTTCTGGATATGATCGTTTTCTTGCCATGTTTCTTTTCCTTTCCATTCTATTTCAAATTCATATAGGAGCTATATGTAACGGGCAGCGTTTGCCACCCGCCGAGTGTTACCACCCGAATTAGGCTATTAACCGAACAGTCCGGAGAGCAGAGGTACAAGGGTGGTGCCGATGAGGGCAACACCGCCACCAGCCATGAGCTGTTTTATTCCCAATTAGGTG
>ENA-ORUV01000052-ORUV01000052.1-human-gut-metagenome-genome-assembly--contig:-NODE-52-length-93203-cov-5.17238_pt1 | contig 93203 bp, 92 predicted proteins | sample MGYA00242089_ERZ509229 | MGnify/ENA primary metagenome ERZ509229 (study PRJEB26280, sample SAMEA2338805) | human gut metagenome | biome: human gut; feature: human-associated habitat; material: faeces...
GTGGATTGAAACACGGTGCAGTATTACCATGCCCGTAATACCAATAGTCGTGCCTCGTAAGGGCACGTGGATTGAAACGTCCAAGCTGCTTTGGCCAAACCTACGACCGTAGGTCATGCCTCGTAAGAGGCGCGTGGATTGAAACGGCGGAGAAGAAATCGTCCTGTATGCCTATAAGAGTCGTGCCTCACAAGGGGTACGTGGATTGAAACAACGTACACGCTCCATCAGCTTCCAATACCTCGAGTCGTGCCTCGCAAGAGGCACGTGGATTGAAACTGTACGTATCCGGCATAGTTGGCGTTCGGGAGTGTCGTGCCTCACAAGGGGCATGTGGATTGAAACTCTGCCCATATCAGCCCGTCAAAAAAACGTCAAAGTCGTGTCTCGCAAGAGGCGCGTGGATTGAAACGTCTATATGTCTGACAAGGTTGATAGTCTGGCGTGTCGTGCCTCGCAAGGGGCACGTGGATTGAAACAAACAGAGAATCTGTCCCTCCGGAACGGAAAACGTCGTGCCTCGCAAGAGGCGCGTGGATTGAAACTCTTGCACATGTGGTTCAACGGAGAATTAGAAGTGTCGTGCCTTGCAAGAGGCGCGTGGATTGAAACAATGAGCTGTACAATCGCCTGTGCAAAATCAGACGTCGTGCCTCGCAAGAGGCGCGTGGATTGAAACACGGTGCAGTATTACCATGCCCGTAATACCAATAGTCGTGCCTCGTAAGGGGCACGTGGATTGAAACATCAGCAACGAACATGACGAACAATTACTGGCAAGTCGTGCCTCGTAAGGGGCACGTGGATTGAAACGACCAGAACAAATATTTTTCCGAAATCCAAAAGGTCGTGCCTTGTAAGGGGCACGTGGATTGAAACGAGGTTATGAGCCGTGATGACGTAGCAGCTCATGTCGTGCCTCGTGAGGGGCACGTGGATTGAAACAGCTGATTCGGGACGTGGACATCTGTTACTAATGTCATGCCTCGCAAGGGGCGTGTGGATTGAAACGCAATCATGGATTGTGGATTTTCCGCACTGCATTGTGAGGACGTATGAGGTGACAATTGGGGATATGGCGGCGCTAAAAAACTTGCCTTTTCATCGGGCGAGTTTTTTTCATATCGAACCGGATGAGAATGACTCAGTGCTCGGGAGGAAAAAAGTTGTATAAGTTACACATCCTATTATGGACAGGGACATATTCTGTCATGGCGGTTCTGTATAATAGGGATTATAACAGCAATAGAATTCGTAAGAAATTCGCCATCAGGGAATTGGGAGGAATGGGATATGGTCGTATCGAGATTTCGTTTTTTGGAGCATGATTTTCCCCATTTATATGATTGCTGCGTCTGGGCCGAGCAGGCTTCCGAGCCTAAGGCGGTCATGGATGAGATGCGCCGGGCTATGAGATGGATGATTCGTGATTTAGGGGCTGCGTATCTGAATTTGTTTCAGGGCATCAATGAATTAGAAGAAGAGCAGCTCGTGGATCAAGGCTTAAGCCGCCATTTCCATGAGGTTCGCCGTATGATCGATCCCTATGGCCGGGAGGATGGGGATATGCAGCTGTGTTTGGATAGGTTATTGATCTTGACCATAGCCTATGGGCTGCATAAGGGAAAGTCCTATCGGCCGGAAGACTTTTTGCCCGACGATGTCCCCGCTGTGAGCCGTTATTTGGCACCGGGCGGAAGGCCGTCCGAGGCTGCCGGGGAAATGTCGCGGCAGGTGCAGCCTCTGTCCCGCCGGGTCTTTGAAACGCCGAGTGCCTTCCGGCAGCGGATAACGGCCATGGAGCCCGTGTATATCGGCTGTGCCATTCTTGATCCCAATCTGTACGACAGGTATAAGGACCACTGTTTTTTGCGATACCATATCGATCATAATCCGGATATTCAATTTTCGCCTGTCGAAGCTTTTTATGTGACCGGCGTGACCGATGGCACGCTCATCGACGGAGAATTGGTGGCAAAGTTGATGATCTATGACGATGAGGTCTGCTGTGATTACAGTAAGGTGTATCTGAAGCATGACGACGAGTTGATCGCTGTACAGCCCATCTGTTGGGAGCCCTTCCCGGATGAAACGGATGAAGCCTGTGATGAACGAATCAGCCGCATGCCCTTGCTTCCTTTTGGCTGCGCCAAGGCTGTCATGGATGACTATGATGCCGAGACGGAGATGATGCCCTTTTATGTTTGGACTTTTTACGCTTTTGCAAGACCGATCTTTGAAAATTTATTATTGGATGATACTCGGCTTTATATTCCCTGTAACCGCGAGATGGCAAAAGAGATTTCTGCTTCCCAGGAGTCGTTCACCCTTTGTTTGAGGCTCCATACGATCGACGCTGTTGCTGAAATGGTATTGTGGCGAGACGATGTCCGTGAGGCCTTTTGCCGCCTGTATGAGACTCGGCAGGACTGGATGTATGATAAATGGTATGCTAAATTTTATCGGGAGGCCGTTGACCTGGGATTTCCCATGGCACAATTCGATTTGGGACAAATGTGCGGCAGCGATTACGAGAAGGCCTTTGCCTGGTTCAAAATGTCAGCCGACCAAGGTTATGCCAGTGCGCAGAATAGCTTAGGCGACTGCTATTATGAAGGGAAGGGCGTCGAGCAGGATTACCGAAAAGCCATAGAATGGTACCAAAAAGCAGCCGACCAAGGTTATGATGAGGCACAATATCATTTAGGGAACTGCTATTATCACGGAGAAGGCGTCGAACAAGACTATGGAAAAGCCGTCGCCTGGTATCGGAAAGGGGTGGAACGTGAATTTGCAAACCCTTGGGCAGCCTATCAGTTGGGCGAATGTTATCGTTACGGTACCGGCGTCGAACAAGATCGTGAACAAGCTGTAAAATGGTATAAAAAAGCGGCCATGGCCGGCGAGTTTGAGGACGAACTGCAGGAACTTGTACGGCAGGCTTTAGCCGAGATGCAGCCTTCTTAGGTGAAAGGGCCATAGATCTCAGATTATGATGAAGGCTTCTTTTGTGAGAGACGTCGCTGCCTCATTCGTGATATAATTAAAATTAAGTTGAAAATGCATTATTCAAAACACGATATAAGGCGGTATAAGGACATGTCTCATGAAGAAAAAAGGGTATGGGGTATCCATACCTTGGATGATAATTTATTTTTGCAGCACGATGTCATTGCCATTGGCTGGAATGATATGGGCGATTTGAGTCAGATCAAAGCCAATCGCGAGGCTTTTAAAGAAAGGTACGCAGCCGTTTATCCCGATGCCCGGAAGGGCCGGATTTCAACCCATGCCGGCATGCTCTATCGATTTGTCCACGAGGTCGGAATCGGCGATTACGTGGTATTTCCATCTAAAATCGATCGCCGGATCAATATCGGCATCATCGAGGGCGGATATGAGTTTCATCCGAGTGATGCGCCGTATGGACAGCAGCGTAAGGTGACATGGTTGAAACATCTTCCCCGTACTTTTTTCTCCCAAGGGGCGCTGTATGAAATCGGTTCTGCCATGACCTTCTTTTCGGTGAAGAATTATGCCGACGAGTATCTTTCTGCTCTGGATAAAGGCTTCGAGAAACAGACGGAAGCCATCGAGGATGAGGAAGATGAAACGGTGGGAGCTACGGCAGCGGATATCGTAGAGGCGACGAGAGATTTCATTTTGAAGGAACTGAGCAAGCAGCTCAAAGGATATGGCTTAGAGGACTTTGTGGCCGATCTGTTACGAGCCATGGGGTATCGTACCATCGTCTCGGCCCACGGCGGAGACAGCGGAATCGACATTACGGCCTATAAAGATGAGCTGCCGCCTCGCATTCTGGTCCAGGTCAAAAGCCAGAACGGCGACATAAAGGAAGCGGCAATCCAGTCCTTGAAAGGTGCCATGCGCGAAGGGGACTACGGCCTTTTTGTCACCTTATCCAACTATACCCGGAATGCTCAGAAGTATCTGGACAGCACGCCCATCATCCGCGGCATCAATGGAAACGAGCTGGTCGATTTGATTTTGAAGTACTATCCCGATTTGAGTGAAAAGTATCAACAGATGATCCCCTTAAAGCGCGTCTATATCCCCGTCGTACGTGAGGAGACCGAGCCATAAGGGGAGTTGGATGGGGCCGGCAGAGAATCCTTTCGGTACGAAAATTCGGTTCGGTAAGGAAATTCGATTCGGTACGAAAATTCGATTTTCAGGAATCGCCCTGTAGGACTGCCGATAAAGGCAGGGAGTTCCGCAAGGCGATTTTGATAACAGAAAGACGAGACATATCGATTGCCCTTTTGGCTTCGGTCGGGGGCGTCGATATGTCTTTTTTCTTGAAGAGGACAGATTCTGTCAGGGCCGGTTTGTATAATAGCGCGTAAAGCAGCGAAGTCGAACGGGCCGCATCAGATCGGACGGAGATTCTGGGAACGTATTGGCAGCGGCGGCCCGGAGGCCAATCTCTCCGGGAATGCGAAAAAAGCGAGCCGGAACCCTTGATGATGCGTATTCGGCAAGCCTTATAGGATAGAATGAGTTAACACGCTATGATTGATAAAGCTAAGTATGATATACTGATGTATAAGAGAAAGTGCGGTTGAAAAAGTTAAATTGAACTCGAAAAAACGAGAAAATATATATATTACACTGCATGAAGCATAAAATAGGCATGGAAAATTATGTTAAAAGGAGGCGTAACGGTCTCTGATTTTTCTGTGGTGGACGTGATGTTTCCCCTAAGCTCCATCCTTTTTAGGAGGATGCGGGGGAATGGTGAAAGATTGTTGGAATCATATTCTATGTAGCGTCGAAACGTATCGAATAGGCAGGTGAAGAACATGAAGGTAAGTCGGATTATCGGGTTTGGGTTTGGATTTATGCTGCCGAAGATTATAAAAACGGCATTGAAAATTGCCGTGATTTTGGGAATCGGCTATGTAAGCACCCGAGGGTATGAAAAAAGAGCCAAGAAAACGTGAGTTGGAAGTAGGAACGATTTGATCGAATCCCTAATTCGGGAAGGATCACGGTGTCTGGGGAAGGCGGCTCCATCGATGCAAAGAAAAGTGACTGGAAGAAAAGTCTTTTTGCAGTCGAACGCTTCGGAGTGCGTGGATTGAAAGTATGGTGAACCTGTGTTGCACTCGCATGGATTCGTGGATTGAAACGTGCCGTTGAGGGATTCTATCCATTCCTTGTTCGTCGCACCTTTCGTGGTGCGTGGATTGAAACAATCGTCAATAATTTGGCTTTTTTTGATAGGGCGCATCTTTCGAGATGCCTGAATTGAAGCAAGGTACAAAAATGCCTTCTCTACAGCTGTAGGGAGGGCTTTTTCTATTGAATGAGGTAGATGAGGGACGCAGTTGTTTTTAGAGACGAAGACATATTTTGTCATGGCAGCCTTGTATAATAAGGATTAAAGCAGGGGCGTCGCAAGTCGTCCGAATGCTTCCCTGTCGTGCGGACGAGACGATGGGCTTGTAACGGTAGTTGATTTGGAAGAGGTGACCGGTATGGAAAAAGATAAAACGATGATTCCTTTCGATGGGACTGACGAGACACGAGGAGAGATGGTTACCATGCATGTCGTTGGAGATGCGGAAAAGCGTACTTCGGATGCGATTGGGAAGCCGCCTAAGGGGCATTTGAGGGTTCTCGACGGGAACTTTCATGATGCCGGTATGGAGCGCGGCGCAGAGGATGACTTGATGGAAGATCTTATGGCTGCGATTCATGATTTCGTTGAAACCGCGTCCGAAGAAGAGTTGGCTTCCTTTCATCGCTTGATGGCCGCTATGGAAAGGGTTTTGGAAGAGTTGGAGAAATGGCTGGATGCCGTGGATGAAGCGGAAAAGGGGCGCCAATATGAGGCTTTTCATTTGGGATTTGAGCAGATGGTGGAAGCGGCCTTAGCCGACGATGTCGATGAGATCTTTGCCGGTTTGGATCGAATCTTAGCTTATTTTGACGAGGAATGTTGCTTTAAGAATCGAGACGCCTTTAATCAATATTTTGACGCTAAGGACAGAAAGCCTTTTGTCCTTTAGTCTGAGTTGCAGTACGAAAAGGAGGCGGAGGCCATGTGGCCCATTGCGGCGCTGGTGGTAGGAAAATTTATGTATGATCTGAATAAGGCCTGTGATATGGATGAAGATTCGAGACGACGCATGAGGAAGGCCTTTCAAAGGGAAACCGAGGCCAGACTGTTAGTGAAACAGAAATCGCAGGAGTTAGAAGCTGCCCTGGGGCGCATCGTTCAGCGAAAACGGGGAACCCTGTCGAATTTTCGACGCTTTGTCGATCTCTATCAGAAGATCATGGACATTGATTTCCAAGCCGAGAAGCGACAGCCTGTATTAGCCGTCATTCCTTTGAAAGAAGAAGATTTTGCCGGGCTGCAGCAGATGGTCCTCATTCCCAAGAGAGCGTTTACCGATTCGGAGGTGCTGATGTCCCTTCTGAAAGGCGGCCTGGGGCGGTCGATGTTAGATGACGCCGAGCAGTTTCGCTCTCAGTCGGTGAAGCAATTGCGGGCAGCCGGCGTGGTCTATGCTCAGGCGGAAAATATGGCCCGAGCCATCGATATCATGGTCGGTCAATGCGAAACGATTTCGGAGGTCATCGCGCACCTCAATTTCCTGCTGGCCAAGACGATTCGAACGTCTGAGGTTTTGATGGAAGCAAAAGGCAGTGACCCGGCGCGGTACACCCGTGCTGATCGGGATGTTTTGATGACCTGCATGAATGTAGTCGATGCTTTGAAAAAAATCGTCGATGCGCCGGTCGTGACGAGAGACGGGCAGCTTACCAAAGAAATCATGACGACGATCCGAATGGGACGGGAATACGCAGCGGCTGTGAAAAAAATCGGGTAAGGAGGTGACGACGATGAAGCGTTTAAAAATCGATGGGGAAAAATGTACGGGATGCGGGACGTGTCTCACTTTTTCGGACTATATTTCGGAAGGACCGGACGGCAAGGCTCGCGTAAAAAATAATGGGAAGATCGAGGACCCAAAGGTTCTCGCGGCAGCTCAGGAAATGGTCGAACTCTGTCCGGAACAGGCCATTGAGCTTTGTGATATCGAGGCAACATCCTTGCGGGCCGTGGAAAAACAGGCTTTGGTCGAACAGTTGAAAAAGGCCTTATCGAGTATTCAGATTCCCGAGCCGACGTCTGCCGACTATGGTTTTGACAAGGAAAAATATTCCTTTGACATCGACTACGATTACTTAGACGGAACTCATTATTATGAATATAAGAGCAGTTCGGCCGCACAGGATGCGGGCTGGAGCGAATTTAAGCGGCGAAATTACGATCGGATTGAACAGTATGCCATGGAAGTTCTCAGCCAATACGGGGCCGATAAAATTGCCCCCTTCTTCGATGGGTCGGAGCAAGGGATGTACGCCAAGTGGAATAAACAGTTCGAGGCCATTTTACGGGACACGGCAGATCGCGTGGCCGATGCCTTGGGAGACCGGAATCTTCCGGAAGATTTTTGCACGTGGAACGTATTGCCGACGCAGTACATCGATCGTTTTAAAGACTATAATCCCATCAAATGGGGGGCCAAAGTCGACAAAGCCATGAGAAGTGATTCCTATACCGATGAAAGCTGGTATAAACGCTGCGTCGATACGGATGATATGGAAGAAGAAGAATCGGGCCGCTTCTTCAGCCGGACCGTAACCCGGTACTGCTATAAATACGATAAGGGCCTGGGGAAAGACTTTAAAAAGGATATCGTAGATGCGATTTATCTTCTGGATATGAATGAATATTATGAAGAAGTCCTGAGCTGGATTATCGACGATTATAAAAGCAACATCGAAAAAACGATCGAGTCGAAATGTGAGGCATTGGAAGCTGCCCTCGGATGAGCTATTGACTCAAGTAAGGTGGACCATATTCATACTAAAAAATGGACGAGAGTGAGAAAAACTCGCTCGCGTCCATTTTTTTATGATTGGAAAAAATTAGTATAAATCGCTGTGACTCCCGGTACGGGTCAAGGTTAATGTCAGGATATCCGCCTCTATTTTGTAGATAAGCAGCCAGTCAGGAAGAATATGGCACTCACGAAAGCCAGCATAGTTACCGGACAAGGCATGGTCACGATACTTGGCAGGGAGTGATTGCTCCTTGACGAGATATTCAAGCACTTCCTGCAACAGTTCCGGTGTATGACCAGGCTGCTTTAACGCGCGTTTGTAATCCTTTCGGACGCGGGTGTTAGGCATTTGGTAAGGTTTTTCTAGGGTGTTAATGGCTATGATAGCATATTCTGGTACGTTTGAGCAGGTAATTATATGGGGGAGAAAATATTTTATATGATAATTATAGGTGTGTTGGCAATTACTATCATCAGTTAATTAAGATATATATTATAAAAATTAAAATAATTTTCATAAAATGTTGAAATATATTAATCGAATAAATATAAATTAATATATTTAATTGACATTTAATCTGCAAAGAGTATAATTAAAGTAAATAATACTATTAAATTTTGTAAAAATATATTTAATAGTATGCGCGCGCGGATATGTGGAAATCGGTTCTTTTTACAATTGAATGAAGGAGGGAAAAATTATGGATGGTAGTGCTTTAATTATTGTTTCGTGCATAGTCATTGCTATTTTAATCTTGATTTTCCTCACGATAAAAGTGAAATTGCATCCTTTTTTTGCACTAACAATTGCGGCCATTAGTTTTGGCCTTATGATTGGAGAAAATATCAATGATATCATGACAAGTTATGCAACCGGGTTGGGCGGGACTATCGCCGGTATCGGGATTGTCATTGCGATTGGTACGGTTATGGGGGGCTTACTTGAAAAAAGTGGTGCAGCTGAGACGATGGCGCATACTATTCTTAAAATTACCGGCAAAAAGCATGCCTCTTTAGGGTTAGCGATTACTGGTTACTTCGTCTCTATCCCTGTATTTTGCGATTCGGCTTACGTATTACTAGCACCTCTTGCCAAGCGTATGGCAAGGGATACGCGAATCAGTATGACGACCATGGCAATTGCCTTAGCCATGGGGTTGCATGCTACGCATATGTTGGTTCCGCCTACGCCGGGACCACTGGCCGTTGCAGGTATTTTAGGTGCGGATTTAGGGATGGTTATTGTTTTAGGCATGATTGTTTCGGTACCAGTTGTATTAGTCGCGCATTTTGCAGGAAAAATCTTAGGTGAAAAATATAAATTCATGCCGGAAGAATTAGAGGAAATGGTAACCCCGGAAGAGGGGCATAAGCGGCCGAGTGCTATGGCATCCTTTACGCCTATTCTTTTGCCGATTATCCTTATGCTGCTGCGGACGATAGCCTCTTTAGAGTCTAAACCTTTTGGAGATGGATTACTGTACAATATTTTCTTCTCCTTGGGGAATACCGTTGTGGCATTAATGATCGGGTTGCTTATTGCTTTTGTTTCTTATATGACAGTACGCCCGCATGACCGAGTCGTCTGGACTTTTGATGGGGAATTTGGAGACGCATTAAAAACAGCCGGCCAAATTGTACTCATCGTTGGGGCAGGCGGGGCCTTTGCTACCGTCCTTAAAATGTCAGATATTCAAGGCATAGTAACCCATTACTTTTCTAATGTATCGTTAGGTATTTTGGTACCGTTTGCCATCGGAGCTATTTTCCGTACGGCGATTGGATCGGGAACTGTCGGCATGATTACCGCTGCTTCCATGTTATTGCCTCTCGTCGATGTCTTGGGCTTTAATAGTCCGATTGGGCTTGTCATCGCAATGTTGGCGTGTGCATCCGGCGGATTCATGGTTTTCCATGGTAACGATGACTTCTTCTGGGTCGTCACAACGACATCCGGAATGAAACCAGAAATTGCATATCGTGTATTCCCTATCATCAGTGTTTTACAGGCTTTGACATCTTTGGCCTGCGTCTACATTTTATGGCTTATATTCCTTTAATTGAAAAGAGGTCGTTGTTATGAAAATTGATGAATTACAAACCCCGGCTATTTTGATTTATTTAGATTCTGTGGAACATAATCTAAAAAAATATGATACATTGGCGAAGCAGAATGGGAAACAAATATGGCCAATGGTTAAAACGCACAAAAGCACTGAATTGGCCAAAATGCAGAAAGAATTTGGTTGTACCGGATTTCTCTGCGGGAATCTGGATGAAGCCGAAGCATTGGTAAATATGGGGATGGATAATATCATGTATGCCTACCCGGTTGCTACCGATGTTTCGATTGATCGAGTGATAAAATTAGCTAAATCTTGTGATAACTTCTATGTGCGTCTCGATGGGGCGGAAGCGGCTGAACTGCTCAATAAAGCAGCCGCTGGCGCTGGTCTTGTGATTAAATACACGTTAATTATTGATAGTGGATTACATCGCTTTGGGGTGGCCCCTGATAAAGTTGTTGATTTAGCGAATTCCTTGAAAAAATTTGAGCATTTACAATTTTGTGGAATTTCTTCGCACCCAGGTCATGTTTATGGGGCTTGCAGCCATGACGACCTGGCAGGGTATGTAAAAGATGAAACACAGTCCATTGCATATGCAGCTGATGCGCTTCGCAAGGCCGGATTTACTTTGAAGATTATTTCAAGCGGCTCAACGCCTACTTTTGAAGGTGCGATTACAGACGCTAATATCAACATTTATCATCCGGGAAATTATATTTTTAATGATACGATCCAGCTATCTACTCAAACGGCAACGGAAGATGAATGTGCATTATATGTTCTTGCGTCGGTAATATCACATCCTGCTGAAAACTTGTTTATCTGTGATGCGGGAACGAAATGCTTTGGACTTGACCAAGGTGCGCATGGCAATACCTCGATTAAGGGCTACGGTACGGTTAAAGGTCATCCGGAATTAACGGTATATGGATTGTCAGAAGAAGTTGGGAAATTACATGTAGAAGGTCCAGCTACTAATTTAAAGGTAGGAGACAAAATTTGCATTATTCCCAATCATTCCTGTTCTAGTGCGAATTTGACGAGCTATCTTATTGGTGTCAGAGGTGATGAAGTCGATCGTCCTATAAAAGTCGATGTTCGTGGCAATTCGACGTTAAAGAATTCTATTAAATAAAACAATTAAAAGGGATTATAGCAGAAACGATAAACGGTTCTGTTATAATCCCTTTCATTAAAATCTAGGGGGTGATACGGCAAATATGACAATTGAAAAATCATTCTCTGGGTTATACCAGCGATGTTTCGTGTTGCTTTTTATACGGATACTGTCGCCCTCATGTAAAGTGATTGGGTTATCTTCTATCGTAATAACGACCGTTCCTTTTGCGACTAAGGCAACTTCTTCGCCTTTATGTCCCAATGGCTCTTTACAGGAGTATGTTTTAGCCGGAAGATTAAGCTGCATTAATTCTACAGTACCACTCATATCTGGGGTTAGCATTTCGTAATCAATATTATTTTCAATAATATGTTTTCGATCTTCTTTCCTTACTACATCGTTATTGACGTCGGTATCCTCCAAGAAAAAGCGAAACATTGGCTGATCTAAGGCTGTCGACAGAAGACGTATTGTATTTAACGATGGATTGGCTTGTCCATGTTCAATTTGACTTAGCATGGAAGATGTAATTTGGGCCATTTCGGCTAATTCACGGACCGTTAGTTGTTTTTTTAACCGATAGAATCGTATCTTTTTTCCGATTTTTAGTATGTCGTTCATGTTTTCACCTCTTTCATAAGTTTAACCTCTAGATATTATGTGCGTCAAGCATTATTAAATTTCAATATGCTATAATATATTCTTGTTAGAACGAAAAGTTTTTTATCTGAATGAATGCTTTTATTGTCAATAAAAGACCATCCTGAATGATGTAATAGAAAGTGCGTGGATTAAAACTTATAGAACTCCGGATAACGTTTAATTATCGTAAGTCGCACTTTTCGGAGGGCGTGGATTGAAACTGCACCTACCAGGAGTGGGTCAACGTCGGGATGGGTCGCACTCTTCGGAGTGCGTGGATTGAAACTTCGAGAGATGGTCCCCGCAGAATCAGAAATAGAGTCGCACTCTTTTGGGTGCGTGGATTGAAACATCACGGACCCGAAAGCGGAAATGGACGAATTGTCGCACCCTTCGGGATGCGTGGATTGAAACTCGACTATATAGATGAAAATGTCTACTTGTTTGCATCGCACTCCTGATGAGTACATGTGTTAAGGATTGCTTATGACAATGTTTTTCTGCCCTTTTCAGCTTTTCTTCTCGTGAGGCCCTTCGTTGACAGTCCTCTGTTTATCATGCTATAGTAAGAACGATATAATATAAGCAATAGGTCAGGTGTCACAGACTTAATAGAGAAGCCGGTTCAATGCCGGCGCGGTCCCGCCGCTGTAAGGTGGAGCCAGGCTGCATGGATGTCACTGTACGTTTTTGTATGGGAAGGCGCAGCTTTGGCCATGAAACCAAGCCAGAAGAACTGCCTGACGGATAATCACCGATAGACCTGCGAGCGATGGGAAGGAGATTGTAATGAGCATATTCGGGGACTGTCGTCTTATACGACGGTCCCTTTCTCTTTGTATGCCCTTATCTTGCAGGCGTCACAGGAAGGGGTTCTACGTACGATGGAAGCAATTATAAATGGGTTTCACTTATTTCAGCAAGGCGGTCCGGTCATGTATCTTCTTTTGGCCTGTTCGCTCTTTGCTGTCTATGTCGGCATTGAACGGGCCATGTTTTATATCCAGATGGATGCCGGCACGGCCTTTGCCAATCGATTTTATACGTACATCAAAGTGCATCAAACAGACAGGGCACGGCAGCTGGCAGCAGACAGTTCCGGCGGTCTGCCCCTCATTTTGAATGACCTTTTTGAAGGCCACGGAGGCGCTGATTGGAAGGCTTATGCTGAGATGCAGTCGGGGATTTTCATCGCCCGCCTTCGGAGCCGTCTCTATTATCTGAGCGTCATCGTCACCTTGGCGCCCCTCTTAGGGCTCCTCGGGACGATCAGCGGCATGATTCGTGCCTTCAGTATTTTCAACGTCCAGTCCGGACAGGCCATTGCTATTACGGGCGGCATCGGCGAAGCCCTCATTGCCACGGCTTTTGGCCTCTGTGTCGCTGTTTTGGCCTTGATCATCCATTCTTATTTCACCCAGCGCCTCGATCGAATCATTACCGACATGGAGCTGTGTTTTTCGGCGATGGAAACGATGGACCAGAAAGCAGGGCAGTGAGATGCGGCTACGTCAATTACGCGATTTTGAAAAGCCTTCCATCATGATCATTCCCATGATCGACATCATGTTTTTCCTCTTGGTATTCTTCATGATGTCGTCCTTATCCATGGTGGACATGCACAGTTTAGGCGTCCGCCTTCCTGTGGCGGCCAATGCCAATGAAGCTCCGTCGTCCCAGTATGCCGTCACCTTGAAGTCTGACGGGACGCTGTGGCTCAATGGCAAGGCCATCGATGGCGAGGCCCTCATGGCTTCGGCCCGGGCTCGTCAAGGGGAAGACAAGGCTTTCAGCGTCATCCTCTATGCCGACCAAGACGTCGATTACGGCCGGGTCATGGCCGTGTTGGATGCCTTTAAGAAAGTCGGTGTGACCCGCATCGGCCTCGTCGCCGACAGTGGGGCTCAGCCGTGAGGTGGGGAAAGAAGAAGGGCCGTATTGCTGCCGGATTTTCCGTCTCCCTCCACACCGCCGTCTATGTCGGTCTGGCTGCCGGCGGTTTCTTTACGGTCCTTCAGCACTATTCTCGACAGCCTAATGTAACCGACGTCATGATTTATAACGCTGCCGACATGGCCGGTGCCGGCGGGAACGATGCCGATGGGACTGACGCCGTCAGCCGCGATGGGGGCGGCGATTACGATGAACAAGAAGTCGTATCCTCGACGCCGGATAAGGCTCCGAACGAAGCGGTAACGCCCACTGTCGACGGGCCGCCCATGACGCCGGACTCCCTTACGTATGCCGCCGCCAACGATGAATCGCGACAGGGATCTTCAGACGAAAAAGGAAAGGCAGAAGCGGCGAGAATTTCCGGTTACCCCGTTTCGTCTCCTGAGGGAAAAACCTTGAGACCGGGGCATCATCACGGCAAGACAGGGCCTTCCGGCAGGCGGGCAGCCGGCCACGGGACGCGGGACCCCTTGGCGCCGTCCGGAAATCTTCATGTGCCCGATGGGATGGCTGACTTTCTCGACCGCGTCAAAGCCTTACTCCCTAATAAGTTATCGGAAGCCCGAGTAGATGCACCGAAAGAACCCGCCATTCCTCCCGTAGAATCCCGTCAATCAAATACGACCATCATCACCGCCAAGGAGATGGACGAACACCGCGATACGTCGGTCCAACAGGCCCTCCAGCGAGTCACCGGCGTTACCGTCAATGAGATGGTGCCGGGCATTTCGTCGTACGTCAAATTGAACGGCGACGACCGGGTCTTGATCCTCGTCGACGGTCAGAGCCTGGCCAATGCCCAGGGTTCCGGCTACGGGAGGGGCAGCGTCGATTTGGCAAACCTCCCCGGCGTGGGTTCTATTGAGCGCATTGAAGTCACCAAGGGCAGCGGCTCCGTCCGCTACGGCAGTGGGGCCGTGGGCGGCGTCATCAACATCGTCACCAAAAAAGGCGACCGCAAGGAGTCGTCCCTCGACGCCTACACCGGATCGTGGGGCATGCACGGCTATACCCTGAGTAACAGCGGCCGTTCGGGCAAGACCAGCTGGCTCATCAGCGGCGACATGGAGCGCCGTCAGTATTACGCCTTTCCGGGCGGCATCAATGCCGATAAGTCCCGCGGCGACATTGCCCGAAAGTCTTTATCCCTGCGCCTCGATCAGGACTTGACGGACGACACGTCATTGACCTTTAAGGCCTACCATCAGGATTACCACGGCCACGGATCGACCTTCCTTGCTTCTTATTCGTCGTCCCTCCCGAAGGCCCTGCAAAAAGAACGCCTGTCCGGCTGGTACCTCAGTGCCAATAAGCCCATCGAGCGGCTTATTAACAATTACAGCCTTACCTATAATTTTAAGAAAAATGAGGCTCAGCCCGGTTTCCTGCGCTATTTCAACGACTACCAGCGGACCCATTGGACCAACCATTATTTTACCCGCACCCAGGGGGTTGAATGGCAGAATCATTGGCAGGTCGGCAGCCATCATCTGACGGCCGGCGCCGAATGGACGGAAGACATGGGCACCAATTATGAGGCCAATTATATTGACAAGAAACGCCATAACCTGGCCTTTTACGCCGAAGACGCCATGAATTTCGGGAAATGGACGGTCACGCCGGGCCTGCGGCTCGATGACAACAGCACGTACGGTGTCCACCAGACGCCGCGTTTGGCCGTCAATTATAAGGCTAGTGACGACTTCAACGTCTATGCGTCGTGGAGCCGCGTCTTTTCGCCGCCGCGCCTCAATGACCAGTTCTATGTGACGACGTCCCGCGGCAAGATTACGGCCATGGGCAATGAAGATTTGCAGCCTGAAACGGGGTACACCCAGACCCTGGGATTCCAGTATCGCATGGGGCCTAAGACCCTCTTAGAAGGCAGCGTCTTCCACAGCGATTTAGAGAACGTCATCCGTTGGAATCGGGCCGTTACGCCCCGCGAACCGGAAAACCTCAATGAAGAAGATAAACGGGGCTTTGAACTGTCCCTCAAACAGACGATCAACGATAAATGGGATTATGAATTGGGCTATTCCTACATCCATACCCAGGTCGATACGGGAGACGGCCTGGGATTTGACGAAACGTACAACCAGCCTAACGGCTACCGCGCCGGCCTCCACTACCATCAGGGGAAATGGCAGGCCAACGTCGACGTGACGGCCGGAACGGGGCGCAACGACACGTATTACAGCAACAATTCTTACGTCGTCTGGAATGGCAGCGCGTCTTATTCGCCCGACGAAAACACGACGATTTACGTTAAGGCGGCAAACCTCAACAACGCCGGCTACGATTTATACCATAATTATCCGGCTGCCGGGAGAAACTGGCAGGTCGGCATCCGTCAGAAATTCTAGGAGGGGGCTTTTACTGTGAAAAAATTTGGCTTATGTCTGCTCGTCCTTTGTCTCTTGCTCCTTGTCGGCTGCGGTCCCCAAGGGGTGTCACAGCTGAAGGCATCCGGGGAAAATTATGCCGTCATCAACGATGATCGGGGCAAGGCCGTAACCCTGCCGCAGAAGCCGCAGCGCGTCGTCGTCTTATCGACGTCGCTCTTAAACTTTGCCGATGCCCTCGACGGGAACCTCGTCGGTCGGGCGGCGATCAAGTCGGAAGATGCAGCCCTTCCGGAAAAGTATAAGGACGTACCCGATGTGGGACCGGTCTACAGCATTAGCCTGGAAAAGGTGACGGCCCTTCAACCCGACGTCGTCATCGGCAGTACAGACCACCATGAAAAATTGGCAGCCCAGCTTGAAGACAGCGGCATTCCCGTCATCTTGCTGCGCACCAAGACTTATGACGACGTCAAGCGCAATCTGGACGTCATGGGTAAGGTCTACGGCAAAGAAAAAGAGGCTGCAGCCGTCGATGAAAAACTCGATAAGGATATCAAGGCCATCACCGAGGCCGTGCCCAAAGCGGGACAGCGCATTGCCATCATCCACGCGACGCCCAGTGCCGTGTCGTTAGAACTGCCGACGAGCATTGCCGGCGGCATTGCCGACCTGCTTCACTTGCAGAACATCGCCGCGGCACCGGCGGGAAGCGAAAATAACCGCATTCCCTACAGCATGGAAAGCCTCGTCGAAGCCAATCCCGACGTCATTTTTCTGACCTCTATGGGATCGTCGGACAAGATTGAAAAACGCATTAAAAGCGATATCGAAGGCAATCCGGCTTGGGCCTCCTTGAAAGCCGTCCGTTCGGGCCGTTTCTATATCCTGCCCGAACGGTATTTCCTCCTCAATCCCGGCCTCGATTACCCCAAGGCCGTCGGGTATATGGCAAACTTAGTCTATCCGGGAGTGGTTTCTCATGAATAGATTTTTTCGGCGGCGAGAACGGGCCGGATGGCGCTGGCTCATGCTGATTGTCTTCGCCATATTGGCCGCCTCAGGCCTTTTCCTGTCGGTCATGCAGGGGGCGGCGGCCATTACGGCGTCGGACGTCGTCCGAAGTTTATGGCAGCCGGGAGGGGGCACGGCCGACCAAATCATTTGGAACATCCGCCTGCCGCGGACCCTTACGGGAGCTTTGGTCGGGGCCAATCTGGCCCTGTCGGGAGCCATTTTACAGGCTGTCATGCGAAATCCCTTGGCCGATCCCCATATCATCGGCATCTCGTCCGGTGCCGGCCTCTTCGGCCTCATCGTCCTCATCGTCGTCCCGTCGTACGCCTTTTTGATGACGCCCGTTTCCTTTGTCGGGGCCATGGCCGCTGCCGGCGCGATCTACCTTTTGGCCTGGAAGGACGGCATCAAGGTCGTGCGCATCATCTTAGCCGGCGTCGCCGTATCGGCCTTCCTGGGAGCCATCATCTCGGGAATCCTCGTCTTTTACAGTGACCGCGTCCACGGCGCCTTGCTTTGGATGGTCGGGGGATTGGCGGCCAGCAGCTGGAAAGACGTGTCCGTCATTACGCCTTATGCTGCAGTCGGCTTCGTCCTGGCCTTTATCGGCGCATACTACCTAAACCTTCTCCAGCTCGGCGACGACATGGCCCGCAGCCTGGGCCTCAACGTCGAACGGGCCCGCCTGGGCCTTACGGCCATTGCAGCCCTTCTCGCAGCCAGTGCCGTCAGTGTCGCCGGCCTCCTCGGTTTTGTCGGACTCATCGTGCCCCACATGGTGCGCCTCTTAATCGGCACGGATTACCGCTATATCATTCCCGGAGCGGCCCTTTTCGGGGCGGCGACGGTGACCTTGAGCGATACGGCAGCCCGGCTCCTCTTGGCACCGGCGGAACTTCCCGTGGGCATCATCATCGCCTCTATGGGAGCGCCCTTTTTCTTATTTCTCCTGCGAAAGGAAGTGTGAGCCGTGGATGCCATTACCATCAAAGATCTCGTCGTCGAACGAGGCGGCAAGACCATCCTTCACGATATGACGGCGTCCCTTCCAAAGGGCAAGATCACGGCCATCGTCGGGCCCAATGGCTGCGGCAAGAGTACCTTCCTCAAGGCCGTGAACTGTATGATCCCTATTTCCGGCGGTGCTATCGACCTTTTCGGCCGCGACGTCCGTTCCTTTTCGCGGAAAGCCTTGTCGCGGGAAATCGCCTTTTTGACCCAGTCGCACGATCTTCCTCAAGACGTGCCGGTCGCCGAGTTAGTCGCCATGGGGCGGTTTCCGTACCGACGCCTTCTGTCGCCGCTGACGAAAGAAGATCAGGCCGCCATTCATCGTGCCATCGACGCCGTCGGCCTTCGGGGCTATGAAAAAAGGCCCATGCAGCACCTTTCCGGCGGTGAACAGCAGCGGGCCTGGCTGGCCGTTTTGTTGGCTCAGGATGCGTCCGTTCTCCTCCTTGACGAGCCGACGACCTATCTTGACGTCCGCCATCAACTGCGGATTTTATCACTCCTTCGTGAGATTAACGAAACATGGGGGCGAACGGTGGTCATCGTCCTCCACGATATGAATCAGGCTTACCAGTATGCCGATGAAGTGCTGATGATGAAAGAGGGGGCCATCGTGTCGACCGGGGCCCCGCAAGACGTCTTGACGCCGGCCGGGCTGCGCCGGGTCTTTGCCATCGACGCCGAAGTCGTCCGAACGAAGGACGGCTGCCCCTTCATCGTGCCCAGAGGCGCCCTGCCCGACGGCGAGGATTGAAAGGAGACAGGCATGGATTTATTTACGATAAAAGATGGGAAGAAACTTCGCTGCGGTTATACGACCGGCTCCTGTGCGGCAGCGGCAGCTAAAGCGGCGGCCGTCATGGTCCTCACGGGAAAACGCGTCGATGCCGTCGCCCTTACGACGCCGAAAGGGGAGGTACTTCATTTGCAGCCTGAAGAGATCTCTTTCGGCCCGTCGTCGGCAACTTGCGCCATTCGCAAGGAAAGCGGCGACGATCCTGATATTACCGACGGCATCTTGGTCTATGCCACTGTCGAAAAGAAGGACGGCCCCATGGTCATTGCCGGCGGACCGGGAATCGGCAGGGTGACGAAACCGGGCCTTGCCTGTGCCGTCGGCGACTGGGCCATCAATCCCGTGCCGCGGCGCATGATCGAAGAGGCCCTTTCGAGCGCGGCGAAGGCCTGCGGCTATACGGGCGGCCTCAAACTGACCTTGTCTATCCCCGGCGGGGAAATTTTGGCTAAGAAGACCTTTAATCCTCGTCTTGGCATCGTCGGCGGCTTGTCCGTTTTAGGGACGTCAGGCATCGTCGATCCTATGAGCGAACAGGCCTTAGTCGACACCATTCACACCGAAATGGATTCGCGAAGAGCCGCCGGAAAGACGCATCTCTTAGCCTTTTTTGGCAACTACGGCGTCGATTTCAGCCGCGATGAACTCGGCCTCGACGTCAGTCAGCGGGTGACCATCAGCAACTACGTCGGCGAAATGCTGGACTATGCCGTCTATAAAGATTTTTCCGACGTCCTCCTCATCGGTCATATCGGGAAATTGATTAAAGTTGCTCAAGGCATTATGAATACCCATTCCCGCTATGCCGACGGACGGACGACGCTCCTTTCCTTAGAAGCCGTCTTTGCCGGCGCATCCCGCGACCTTGCCAAAACCATTTACGACAGCCTGACGACGGACGAAGCCGTAAGACTCCTCTCCGAAGCCGGCCTTTTGGCACCGGTCATGGAGGCTGTCTGCCAAAAAATCGATCACTATCTGGAAGCCCGTACGCACGGCGCTGTCCGGACCGGGGCCGTCTTATTCTCCAATGTTTACGGTGTCCTCGGTTATACATCACAGGCCAAAGACTTATTGGCCGTCCATCAAAAGGGGGAAACTCGATGATACATTTTGTCGGTGCCGGTCCCGGTGCGGTCGACCTCATTACGGTCCGCGGCAAGACCTTACTGGAAACGGCCGATCAAATCATTTATGCCGGCTCTCTGGTCAATCCGGAATTACTGACCTATGCCAAAAAAGACTGCGTCATCTTAGACAGTGCAGCCATGACCTTAGAAGACGTCATAGCCGCCATGGAAACGGCGGAAAAACTGGGGTGGATGACGGTCCGTCTGCACACGGGAGATCCGTCGGTCTATGGGGCTATTCGCGAACAGATGGATATCCTCACGGAAAAAAACATCGCCTTCGACGTCGTCCCCGGCGTCAGTTCGTTCTGCGGTGCCGCTGCCGCCCTCAAGGCCGAATACACCTTGCCCGGCATCAGCCAGTCGGTCATCATTACCCGCATGGAAGGGCGGACACCCGTTCCCGATCGGCAGAAAATCGCCGACTACGCCGCTCATCAGGCGACGATGGTCATCTTCCTCAGCGCATCCCTCTTAGAAGGCCTGCAAAAAGAACTCATCCGCGGCGGTTATGACGGCGACACGCCGGCAGCCATCGTCTATAAGGCGTCCTGGCCCGATGAAAAAGTCTATCCCTGCACCGTTGAGACCCTTTCTGAAACGGCGCAGCAACACGGTGTTTCGAAGACGGCCCTCATCGTCGTCGGAAAGGTCCTCGGCGATACGTACGACCGAAGCCTGTTGTACCATCCGGCCTTTACCCACGGCTGCCGCAAGGCCGAGCCGGAAACACAGCAGTACCGCGACCATTTTAAAAAGGACTCCTCCCATTGACGGGGGACTCCTTCTTTTGGTGACGTCCGTTCCGAGTATCTTCAAAGGTGCTCGGATTTTTTTATGCCCCTATGGGAGGCGTGAAAAGCTGCCCGCGTCGCCTTGTTTTTTGGCCGCAGAAACAAAAAAGCCGCCTGAGATTCCCTTTGCGGGGAAAATCTCAAGCGGTTTTTTCACGAGTTCGGCAGCCTTATGTCAGGAACGCTTCATGTAGAGCAGGGGGTAGGCATTTCCCTGTTCGTCGAATTCCGTCCGTTTATAGACGATAAAGCCCAAGTGTTCGTAAAATCCCTTGGCTAAGGGATTCTCCTCATTGACGGCCAAGTCGTTGACGCCGTACTGTTCGATGCCGTAGCCTAAGAGGGCTGAACCGATGCCGCGGCTGCGGTGTTCGTCGGCGACGAAGAGCATTTCTACCTTTTTATCGGCAATCCCCAAAAATCCCAAGGGACAGCCTTTGTCGTCTTCGGCGATGATCAGTTTGGGTACGACGGCCAGGGCCTGGGGGACGAAGGCTTTAATGGCTTCGATGGCGCAGGGGGATAAAAAGAGGTGGGTCGCCCGGACTGAGCTTTCCCAGACGGAGAGCAGTTTTTCCGTCAATTCCGGGGTACGGTCTTGGATTTCGATGATATGCAAGTCTTTTCTCCTCATTCGCAGATACGGACGGTTCTCATAGAACCTGATTTATTCGTCGTCATCGTCGTTATATTCGGGCAGTAAATCACTGGTATAGACCCGTTTTCCCGACGTGACTTCGTCGTAAAAATTCTGTTTCCAATTAATGTAGTCGATGGATTCCCGGACTTCTTGGAGCTTTTCCTCAAGGAGGGCCAGCTTCTTATCGAGCATGATCTTGCGGACGGGAATGGAGTCGGGGCCTTGCAGGCAATAGGCCAGGTACTGTTTCATCTCCTCGATGGTCATGCCGCATTTTTTTAAGCAGGTCAGGCTCTTGATCCAGGCGATGTCGTGGTCGTTGAAGACGCGGCGGTTGTTGTCCGACCGCTTGACGTTGGGCACGAGGCCCGTATTGCAGTAGTATTTCAGGGTTTCATAAGGAAGGCCCGTCTGCTCACAGGCTTCTTTCATGCCATAGAGTTTCTTCGATGATGCCGTCATGACGGCGGTCACCTCCTTTGCATGCCTTTTCAGATGAGAAAGGCTTATTTCTGATTTACGTACCACTGGAAGAGGGCTTGGGTACCGCAGTCTTCCATGCCGTCGGCAGCCAGTTTGTCGTAGAGCTTCTTGGCCAGGGTCAGTCCCGGCAGGTCGAGGTTCATTTCGGCAGCCGATTCGAGGGCGATGCGCATGTCTTTAATGAAGTGCTTGATGTAAAATCCCGGCGCCGTATCGCCTTTTACCATCCGCGGTGCCAAGTTGGTCAGGGACCAGGAACCGGCAGCGCCTGACGAGAGGGTGGCGATGACTTTTTCAGGGTCGAGGCCGCTCTTTTGCGCGTAGGCAATGGCTTCCGAGACGCCCATCATGTTGGACGCAATGGCAATCTGGTTGCTCATCTTGGCGTACTGACCGCTGCCGGCAGGGCCAAAGTAAGTCAAGGTCTTGCCCATGGCCGAAAAGACGGAATTCATGGCGTCAAAGACAGATTCTTCGCCGCCGACCATGATGGCCAGGGTCCCGTTTTTAGCGCCGACGTCGCCGCCGGAAACGGGCGCATCGAGGGCGTCCACGCCTAAAACCTTGGCTTTGTGGTAAATTTCTTTGGCAAGGGACGGGCTCGACGTCGTCATATCGATGACGGTGCCGCCTTTTTTCCCCTTTAAGATGCCTTTATCGCCAAAATAGACTTCTTCCACGTCTTTCGGATAGCCGACGATGGAAATGACGACGTCCGACGCCGCAGCGACGGCCGCCGGCGAGTCAAACCATTGGCAGCCTTCGGCGATGAGGGCGTCGGCCTTGCTTTTCGTACGCGTATAAATGTTAACCGGGAAGCCGGCTTTTTTCAGGTTGCGGATCATGCCCGTTCCCATGACGCCCGTTCCGATAAAGCCGATAGTCGTTGTATTCATAGATAACACCTCCAATATGTATGCATGTTCTTATTATAGCATAAATAGTTTTAATATAAATATGGGAGATGGCAATCGATAGCCGATGGGAATCTTGACAAAAAGAGTATCCTTCTGCTATACTAATTCCGTAATAAAATAGCGAAGGGGAGTAACCCTCAGTTGTCCATCAACATCGTGCCGTTATGACCGGCTGGTGGCAGCATTGCTCTTGCAATAGGTGAGACTTTCGCATGATACCAGCTCGACTGTTACCATGCGGAAGTCTCTTTTGTTTTATTCACAGAAAGTAGGAGAGAAATTATAATGGAACTGTTATCAATGCAATTTTTTACGGCTTTAGGAACGATCATTCTGCTGGACATCCTTCTTGGCGGGGACAATGCCGTCGTCATTGCCATGGCAGCCAATAAGCTGTCGCCGGCCCTGCGCAAAAAGGCCATCCTCATCGGTACGGCCGGGGCCGTCATCATTCGCCTGATCATGACCTTCATCGCCGTGTGGCTGCTGACCATTCCGTATCTGCAGGTCATCGGCGGCCTGATCCTGCTGCCCATTGCCGTGAAGCTCCTCGTTCCGGAAGAACATCACGACGACGTCAAGGCCTCGGATAACCTCATGGGCGCTATCAAGACGATCATCATCGCCGACGCCGCCATGGGCGTCGACAACGTCTTGGCTATTGCCGGTGCCTCTCATGGCAGCTTCCTCTTAGTCGCTATCGGCTTTTTAGTCAGTATCCCCATCATCGTCGGCGGCAGCACCATTATCGGCCGCCTCATGGATCGCTTCCCGGTCATCCTCTACGCCGGTGCCGGCCTCCTCGGTTGGACGGCAGGTTCGATGATCGGCCACGACAAAATCTTAGGCCCCATGATCGAGTCCTCCGTCGGCACGTGGGCTCCCTTGGCCATCCAGATCTTCCTGGCTGTCGGCGTCATCGCCGTCGGTTTGGTTTTGAGCCGCAGTGTAACGGCGAAAGCCCAAGGCTAAGGGCGGGTTCTAAGGACTTCGGTCCGCCGGCGAAAGCCCCATCCGTTTGATTTATGATACGAACCGTGTTAAAATGACATAAAACTATTCAATAATTGCAATCCATTGATAAAGTGAGGTAATCGCGATGAAAATGTGGAAAATCTTTGGCTTGACCCTGGCCTTGACGACCGTCGCTGCCGCTGCTTTTGCGTCGGTTCCGCAGTCGGCCTTGCGCATCGGCGGCATTCCTTTCGATGCCGAAAGCTCGGTCATTCGTTCGATGTACGGCATGCCGACCAAGGTGGACGTTCATATGGAAAAGGAACGGGCTACGGAAGACACGGAATATGAATACGGAAACTCCGTATCCATCGACTTAAAGTACGACCGCGTCCATCAAATCGAAGTCTCGGCCAATAACGGCTGGGCTACGGCGGACGGCGTCCATGTCGGCATGACGTCCGATCAGGTAAAAATGATTTACGGCGAGCCTGATACGGTTCGTGACGATCATTACATCTATTACGTCACCGGCCGGTCCGATCTCGGTATCGACATCGAAATTGAAAACGACCGCGTCGATGAAATCACCGTCGGGAAATTAGACAAATAAGAAAGCGATAAGACACCGGTCCAAATCCATGGGCTGGTGTTTTTTTTGCTTCCCGAAAGGGGTGTCTCGGCACTTTTTCTGGCGGCGACGGAACCTTGAAGGGAAACCACGAATGGGATGCGTCAAGGCGACGTCATGCCGGCGAGGATTCTGCAAAAGCAGCTGCGATTCATAAGGAGGTGGGGAAGACGGTTCAGGATACTGCCAGGGAGAGCGGAAAGTCCGGAGGCCCCTGAGTGAACCGACGCCGTCAGGGACTACCTTCCGGAAAAACTTCCTTTTCCGGATCAAAAGAAAACCGGTCGACAAGGAAGTCGGCCGGTTTTTTTGGCGAGGGATGGATTTATAAGTCGGTAAAGACCGTGAGGTCGTCGGGGATGTAAAGGTTGCCGTCGTAATACTTCTTGCCTTCTTCGGCATAGCGCTCCTTACGATGGGCTAAGTCGCTGTCTTCCGTATGGTAGAGGATGACGTTTTGGACGTCCAGGCGCTGAGCGAGCTGACAGGCGTCTTTTACGGTAGAATGATTCTTTTCATAAGGGTGGAAAATGGCTTCATCGGCGTCGAGGCAGAAGGCTTCGTGAAGGAGCCACTTGCTGCCTTTGACGTAGTCTTCTTCCCAGGGCTGGCACGGTTCGTCGCCGCAGCAGGTCAGGCGCCCGTCAGAAAGTTCCATAGCGAAGCCGAACTGCTTGGCCTTCGTCGAGCGGATGTCGAAGAAGGTGACGTCATGACCGATGAGGGTGTGCTTGTCGCCGTCTTCAACGGTGATCAGATGGAGCTTGTCGTCGAGGTAGCGGCTGTCCTTCGCAGCGAGGAGAGACGTCGCCATAGAGCGCAAGAGACCGATGACTTCGTCGTGCCCATAGATCGTGGCCTCGCCGTCATACGTCCCGCGCCGCCAAGACTGGCACATCATGCGCATGAGCCAGATGATGCCCAGGAGATGGTCGATGTGCTTGTGCGTGACGAAGACCGTCCGCATATCCTGCCAGCGAAGATTTGCCCTTTCCAGCTGCTGTAAGAGCCCATTTCCACCGCCGCCGTCGACGAGGAGGTACTGCCCCTTTTCTTCTAAAACGAAACAGGTGTTATAACAATGGGTGACGGTAGCATTGCCCGTGCCTAAGATGGTAAGATTCATAACAAGCTCCCTTCTAATCAAAAAGTACCGTATTAATATAACAAATTTTAGGGACGGTGTAAATGCCTGCGGGACGGCTAACGTCCTTGAAGCAGAAAGCGGCGTCGTCGATCCGGAAAAGGTCGCAGCCATCGAAAAAGAAGTACAAATTACAACCTTATAAGACAGCATAGGGGAACACTCCTGCAAAACAGGGCTTTCGATAAAATCACAAGTTATCGGAAGCCCTGTTTATATAAAAGCCAACGCCCATATCTTCTGATACCCGTCCTATCTTGCAGTCTCCCCAAAAAATCCGTATACTAAAGACACACACAAATAAAAAAGCAACCAAGGGAATGGCCCTTTTCCGGCGATCCCCTGCTGCATTAGGATCTTATTTAGCGTATATCAGGTGCCAGACGGGCACCGGGAGGTATCATAACATGAAATATTTCATCGCGTCAGATATTCACGGCTCGGCCTATTATTGCCGCCGTCTTCTCGAAGCTTATCAGCGGGAAGGTGCCGACCGTTTCGTTCTCCTCGGCGACATCCTCTACCACGGACCGCGAAATGATTTGCCGAAAGACTATAATCCGAAAGAAGTCTTTGCCATGCTGAACGGCATAAAGGACTCCATCCTCTGCGTCCGCGGCAACTGCGACAGCGAAGTCGACCAGATGGTCCTCGAATTTCCCATCATGGCTCCTTACGCCATCTTGACGCAGGGAACCCTCGTCGTCTATGCGACCCACGGCGACCACTACAATACGCACCGCCTGCCGCCCCTTCAGAAAGGGGACATCCTCCTTCACGGCCACACCCACCTGCCGGTATGGGAACCCTTCGGCCAGGATAATTACTATCTCAATCCGGGTTCGGCGTCCCTTCCGAAAGACGGCAATCCCCACAGTTATCTCGTCTGGGAAAATCAGACCTTTACTTGGAAGGATATGGACGGCAGGGCCTTTCACGAACTGACCTTATAAGGATCCCGGAAAGGGGCGGAGCCGATCCTGTAAATAGCTTTGGAAGAGGGCGGCTGTCTGCGTTTCTTCCGATACGGGAAAGGCGTACTTGCCGAATTGGCGGACGGCCATGATGCCCATGAGAGAATTGGTAATAAAACACTCATCGAAGGTCCCTATTTCAGCGGGAAAGATGGATTTTTCGATGACGTCATAGCGAGAACAGAGATAGGCGCGGACGATGCCCGGCAAGAGTCCGGCCTCGATGGGCGGCGTATAGAGCTGCCCATTTTTTATGAAGAACAGGTTGCTCACGGCCCCTTCGGTAAGTTCTCCCTTCGTATTGCAGAAAATCGGTTCGTCGATACCCTGTCGGGCAGCCTGCCGTTTGGCCACGATGGAGTCGCCGTAATTAAAGGTCTTATGGCGAACGAAGGGCGAACTTTCATTGCGCCGGATATTCGACAGGGCCAAGACGAATCCCGGACGGGACGCCATGGCTTCGTAGGGATTGGGACGGGACGTGAAGCATAAATTATGGTCGGAAGCGAGGATTTTTAGAACGCCCGTATCATTCCCCTCCTTCGTTAAATACGATTTTAACCGCTCTTTCCAATCGGCAGGCAGGGAGAGGCCCAACCAGTCAAGGGTACGCTGCAGCCGGGCTTCATGGGCTTCGAGCCAGACAGGACGCCCCTCAATGAGGGACAGGGTTTCAAAGGCGCCGAGGCCGAATTGATAGCCGTCATCAAAGGTAAGGTTCATAGTAAAAAGGTTCTCCTTTCAAGGCTGTCAGCAGGGCTTTGGCTTTCTGCCAGATTTCTTCGTACTCAAAATCCCGGTCCGATTCGGCCGTAATGCCGCCGCCGACGCCGATATAGTAGGTATCCCCTTGATGGACGGCCGTGCGGATGACGATATTGAGGTCACAGTTTCCGTCGAGGGAGAGATAGCCGATGGTGCCCGTGTAGAGTTGGCGGCGGCTCGATTCCAGCTCGTCGATGATTTCCATGGCCCGCTTCTTGGGCGCTCCCGTAATGGAACCGCCGGGAAAGAGCGCCTTCAGGGCATCGACGGCAGTCTGGTCCGGGCGAAGGATGCCGGTGACGCTGGCGACTAAGTGGAAGACGGAGGCATAGTCTTCGACGGAAAACAAGGTCGGGACCGTGACGCTGCCGGGCTGGCAGATTTTATGGAGGTCGTTTCGTTCCAGGTCGACGATCATTAAGAGCTCGCTGCGATCTTTTTGAGAGTCTCCCAATTCTTTGCGAAGGGCGGCATCTTCGGCCGCCGTCTTCCCTCGGCGGCGAGTCCCTTTGATGGGCCGCGTTTCAATCCGCCGTCCGTCGATGTGAAGGAGGCGCTCCATGGAGGAACTGATAATCTGATACGAGCCGTATTGCAGGTAAGCTCCAAAGGGCGAGGGATTATCCCGGCGCAGTCGAGAAAAGAGGGTGTACGGCGGGCAGGGGCTGTCGACGGTCAGGGTGCTGGTGAAGTTGGTGACGTAGACGTCGCTGGAGACGAGGTAGGTCATCAACTTTCGAAGGGCCAGGGCGTATTCGTCAGGCGTGCAGTCCGGTTCAATCGAAATGGGATAGGTCTCGGTCAGAGACGGCGCCGTAAAGGTTTCCATTCGCTGGCGGATGAGGGTTTCCATCCGCTTCCAAAGTTCCGGAGCCGCCTCGGTATGGCCATTGGCGATGAACCAAAGGCTGTGATCTTTCAGGTCTTCGATGATAAAAAAATCGTAGAAGACCCATTTCATCTCGGCCAGGGTCGCCTTCGGTGCGTGCCGCGAAATGACGCCTTGGGGCTTCATGCCGTAGTCATAGGTGACGTAGCCGATGGCTCCCGATGTCAGGGGCAAGTCGCTGTAATTCTTCTGGTGATGCCGGGCTAAGTAGGCCTTGAGATAAGCTTCGGCCGTTCCCGGGTGGTACTTGCCGTCGACGCGAAGGCGGCCCTTTTCGACGGACACCGTATGATACGGAACGAGACCGATAATGGCATATTGGCCGAGTTTATTTTCCAGGGAAGAATCGAGAAACGCCGCATCTTTTTCGTCAGCAAAGAGGGAGAAGATCTGACTTGCCGTATAGGGAAGATCCGAACGGCGGATATAGGGTTCAGGCATCGCGTCGACCTCCTATTTCGGCACAGCGGCAAAAGGCTTGGATTAAGTCGCTGCCGTACTCCGATAAGAGGGCTTCAGGGTGAAACTGCAGGCCGAAGAGGGGTCTTTTTTTATGGGACAAGGCCATGACGGCACCGTCGTCACTGACGGCGTCAATCCGATAAGCAGGAGGCAGGCTGCTTTTTTGGACGACCAGGGAATGGTAGCGAGTTACGGAAAAGGTCTTGGGAAGGCCTTTAAATAAGCCCCGCCCGTCGTGATGAATGGCCGTCACCTTGCCGTGCATCGGCCTTTTCCCGCGGATGACAGAAGCACCGGCCGCATAGGCCAGGACCTCCATGCCGAGACAGATGCCGAGGATGGGCGTCGTCTTTTCGAAATCCTGAACGATGGCCAGGGACTGCCAAGCATCGGCCGGCCCCTTGGGACCGGGAGACAGGATGATGCCTTCCGGTTTCATAGCCGCAATTTCTCCAAGGCCGATGGCATCACAAGGCCGGACTTCGACGTCGCGTCCCGTTTCGGCGACCAGGTCGGCCAAATTATAGGTGAATGAATCGTAATTGTCGATGATGAGATACATAATACCTCCTTATATATAAAAATGGATAGCGACGGCATCCCCAAAGGGCACAGTCGTTATCCATAAAGGTCCGTAACCTGCTGATGAGGAAGATTCCTCGTCTTTTAGTATACCATAATCCTGCGTTTTTTTCGAAGTCTTTTTTCGGTATAAAACGGGCTGTACGAAGTCCGCCTTTTCCAGTATACTAGAAGAAAAAAAAACGGAAATGAGGGATATATATGCGAATCTTGCAGGAAACCTTACGGGCAGCCATTGCCCAGGCCTCGCCGGTCATGTTCAATAAAGAAGCAACACTAAAGAAAGTCGTAGCACAAATCGAAGAAGCCGGGCGGAACGGGGCACAGCTCATCGTCTTTCCCGAATCCTTGGTACCGTGCTACCCTTACGGCCTGACTTTCGGCTTTACCGTCGGCAGCCGTTCCGAAGCCGAGCGGGCCGATTGGAAGCGCTACTACGAAGAGTCCGTCGTCGTCAGCCGCGATCTGGAGTCCGTTGCAGCCGCCGCCAAGGCCTTTGGCATCTACGTCAGCTTAGGGATCACCGAACGGGACGAGACGACGTATTCGCTCTACTGCAGCAACGTCATCTTTGGGCCCGACGGCACCTTGAAAGCCCTCCACCGAAAGATAAAACCGACCGGTTCCGAACGTTATATCTGGGCCGATTCTCACGTCCCGTCGACGTATTTTCCTATCGTCCAGACGCCGTGGGGCCCCATGGGATCCCTCATCTGCTGGGAAAATTACATGCCCCTGGCCCGGACGGCCCTCTATCAAAAGGGGGTCAGCCTCTATTTGGCGCCGAATACCAACGACAATCCCGAATGGCAGGACACGATCAAGCACATTGCCATCGAAGGTCACTGCTACATCTTTAACGTCGATCAGTACTTTACTAAGGACATGTATCCCTCCGACCTGGTAGAAAAGGGCGCCGTCGATAAACTGAATGACGCGACCTGCCGCGGCGGCAGCTGCATCATCGATCCCTGTGGTCATTATCTCACCGAGCCCGTTTGGGACAAGGAAGCCCTCATCTATGCCGACCTCGACATGAATCAAGTCGCCCTGCGCCACATGGAATTCGACGCTGCCGGCCACTACAGCCGTCCCGATATCCTCGAACTTATCGTCCACGAATAAGAGAAATCGGGTATCGTAAGCTTTTTCGGCGTAATAAAACACCGTTAAACGGAGTTTATCCTCGTTTAACGGTGTTTTCCATAAGCGCCCTATACACGGCAGCAAGGGAGGCGGAGCATGCCGGTGGGGGCTGAGGGGTTCAGGCAATTTTATTGCCGTTGGCAACCATTTTAAATTGAAGGCCTAATACTTCGGCAGCCCGCTTGCACATGAGCATGCGCTGCATGAAGATTTCAAAGTAATCCATGAGGGAGCAGATTGATTCATCCAACTCGATTTCCAGGCGGATGACGTTCTTGTGACGGTCGATGTGAAGTTTAGACGATAAGGCGGCATAATTGACCCGGTCGTGTTTATCGAAGGTTTCGGGAACCTTATTGCGTACACGGTTGCGGCGAACATCGCTCTTGTCTGCCAGGATGACGGCTGCCGAAATGGGGTCAAAGGCGACGCCGCTTCGTTCATCGTGCTGACCGATGGCCGATATGATGGCGGCAATGTCTTCCGGCGGAGCGCCCCAGTCGCGAAGGAACTGGAAGGCCATGAGGGCTCCCGTATGGGCATGGTCGACGCGGTTGATGCTATTGCCGATGTCGTGCATATAGCCGGCAATCCGGGCCAGCTCGACGGTATGCTCATCGTAGCCCAGCTTCTTTAAGATGCGTCCGGCCGTGACGGCGACTTTGGCCGTGTGTTTCTGTGAATGGTCCGAATAACCCAGGGCATCGAGAACTTTATTGCCCTGTTCCAAATAGATGCTCAATTCTTTGGCATGGGTGATATTTTCATAGGTCAGCTTTTTCATTGAATCATTCCTTTGCTCATTCTTGTCTTATCTTTTAGCATACCAAAGGACTGTATATATTGCGTAAAAATTGGATAAAAAGTCGGCCTTATTTTGAAAAAGTTTATTTTTATCGATTTTCTTTGTGAAGATCCGTCAGTAGGCGTATAATAAAAGTATATTTGAAAGGGGGATTATATATGAACGAAGTTATGAAAGCACTCTTAGAACGGCGCAGCATCCGTCAGTACGAGGACAAAGCCGTTCCTGCCGAACTCATTGAACAAATCGTCGAAGCCGGCCTCTATGCGCCGTCCAGCATGGGCAAGCAGAATTCAAAGATCGTCGTCATCACCAACAAAGAACTGATTCATGAATTATCCGTCGTGAACAACGAAATCGGCGGCTGGCCTGAAGGAAACGATCCCTTCTATGGCGCTCCCGTCGTCCTCCTGGTACTGGGCTACAACGGCATGGGCAAGGAAAAATACGACGGCAGCGTCGTCATGGAAAACCTCATGCTGGCCGCTCACTCACTGGGACTTGGCAGCTGCTGGATCCACCGGGCCAAAGAAGAAATGGAAACGCCCTTAGGAAAGAAAATCTTCGAAAAAATAGGCCTCTCGGCAGACGAATGGGAAGGCATCGGCAACTGCACCGTCGGCTATCCCAAAGGAGAAGCCCCGAAAGCGGCTGCCCGGAAAGAAGATCGGGTCTACCATATTGACTGATGTAGCAAGAATGATTTGAGGCATACAAAAAGGAAAGCGATACATGACTCGCTTTCCTTTTTTGTCTGTTTATAAGTGATTTCAAACTTGATAGCCGGCAGTGGCGGCCTGCCATTTCCGTGTAAAACTTGAAGTTATGAGCTTTCTTTGTTACACTAGAATACATGAGATAGTTCGATGTATTCGGTTTTCCTCACGAAAGTGAGGTGATCAGCATGAGTGTCTATGAGGCATTGTCGTTGATGATTGCTTTTGAAACGTTAATCGTGCTGGTTATTTCAGCTCATTAATTCTAATTTGTAACTGAAAAAAACCGCATACCTGACGGTACACGGCCTTCTTCAGACTATAAATCATCGAGGAGAGCCGATGTGCAGCCATCGGACTATCTCTGTTTTTATTTTATCACAGATGTCAGAAAAAAGGAAGCAACAGGCAAATCCCTTACGAAATCGCCGACATTCCTTAGTAAGAACAACAAAGGAACCATTGAGCCGTTGTGCACTTTGGTACCAGTAGTGACGGGGAATCCGCGGCTATCCTGTTGCGCTCTGCTTTGGCAAAACTTGAAGTTATAATCTTTCTTTGTTACACTAGAATACATGAGATAGTTCGATGTATTCGGTTTTCCTCACGAAAGTGAGGTGATCAGCATGAGTGTCTATGAGGCATTGTCGTTGATGATTGCTTTTGAAACGTTAATCGTGCTGGTTATTTCAGCTCATTAATTCTAATTTGTAACTGAAAAAAACCGCATACCTGACGGTACACGGCCTTCTTCAAAGTATAAAAGATCGAGGAGAGCCGATGCACCACCATCGGACTATCTCTGTTTTATTTTAGCACAGGTGTTGGAAAAAAGAAAGAAATACTTCAGCATGCAATACGAAAGTGGTTGTGACGCGCTTCAATGACACATTTCTTCAATATACTTTTTAATTCCTTCCGGAGATGAAAAATCGTATAGAATCTCTTTTTCAAGATAATAGTCGCGAATGCTCTGTTTAGAAATCAGTTCATTAGAGGGAATACCGTCGCCATATCCCTTTCGTGCATCCTGCCAAGGGGCCTCCTGATGGGTTATCCGCTCGAGCGGCTTACCGGTGTATTCACCAAAAGTATTGGCAACTAATTCGACGATGTGACGTTCCTGTACCGTGAGTTTGTCGTCAGTTCCCTCGAAAATAACGAATCGAGGGTCTTCAATAGGATTATATCGAAATTGTTTAAACAAGGTGTAGATTTCCGGATAGACCGGGCCGTGGGTCCAAGCCTGACAATCTTCCGGGAAAATCGGGGTATTGTGATTGGCGTAAGAAATGCCCTGAACAAAATACAACAACTTCTGCAGCATAAGCGGTGTAATTTCCGTTAATTGCTCAAACAAGCAGTAAATGACACCTAGGATTTTATCGGATACAGCAAATAAATCTTCGAGCTCTTCAGCAGCCTTTATTGCTTTGTTATATGCAGCCGGCGTGATTTTATCTCGATTTTCGTAAAGCATTTTTTTCATAAATCGGGGTGAAATCAAGGCATTGCGGATAATATCCGAATACTCTTTTGAAGGAATTTGACCGGAAAGATAGCGTGTAATCGTAACTTCACCGAATCCTAGTGCAAGGGATAAAGGGCCTTGGCCCATTTTATAAATAGCCATAAGCCGCTTTATATCATGAACGGATACGATATTTTCGTAAGTACGATACTGAGTGTCCATTTCCTGTACATTTTTATCGATTAATCCGGGGGGACTCATGAAGCTGCCGCATTCATCGCATACAGCCGTAGTGAGGGTAAATGTATAATCCTTATCCTTAATATTTTTGACAATAGTCTGCTTTTCCAACGTATAGGGCGTCTCTTTACGGCAGGTCGTGCAAAAATCGATCCGCCTTTTTTCTGACATCATAATCACTCCTTCTTGGGATTATTTAAAATGGTAGCGTAGGGGATACTTCTGTTCATGTATTGAAATAACAATAACGTAGTTCCGTTCAAGCTTATTCAATTTTATATACAGAGAAACTTTTTTATATCCATTGCCAATTTTTTCAAGTAATTCCACGTCTTTGCCGAATATATATAGTTTCTCGTGCTCATACCCCTTCTTTGAGTTTTTCCGTACTTCTGAAAAATCAATTACTGTAAGATCTAACAAAATATCTTTGACATCTTCCTCATCAATCACGTAATTAAAGAAGAGATTAAGATTATCTTTCCGATTGGGATTTAGTTCAATTCGATAACGGTTTTGCTCAACAGCACACTTCACTTCTTTTAAATAAACTTCAATATCATTTCGTCGTATATCCATCTATATCTCCTTGAAATGATATGATTTTTTATTTTTCCTATCATCATTATACTATAAGGCCTGCGTATTTGCAATTGCTGGGAATTAAATCTATTTATATTTGTACTGATCGATGATACCAGAATTATTTTTACCTTGATATTCCGATAATATTTAATTATCGGAAAAGTAAGCAAAATTCACGATTCATAGATTTCTTGCCGCCGTCTTTTCCGCCATCATTTTATAAAATGGCATCGAGCTTTTTCATGGCTTCTTTATTGCGTTTATCCGTAATCGTATCGTAGATGTTGGCCGTCGTGGCAATGGAGGAATGGCCCAGGCGTTTCGACACGTAGTCGAGTTCGATGTTATTTTCCAGCATCATCGTGGCGTGGGTATGGCGGAAGGAATGGAAGCTGCCGTTGTGAAACTCTTTTTTGCACCACATGTTGAAGTAGCGCATGTCGTTGCTGGTCATGGATCGGCCGTCCTGACGGGTACAGACGAAGTCGTTTTCCTGATAGTCGCTGCCGTAGAGACGGCGATTCCTTACCTGCTGCTCCTTATGACGGACGAGGGCCTTGTATAAGGTTTCATTAAAGGGAATAGTCCGCATAGACGACTTCGTCTTCGGCGTCGCCTTGCAGACCGGCGTTCCCGTCTTGTCGTATAAGGTACTGTCCACAGATATAGTTCGGTTTTCCATGTCGATATGGGACCACTGCAGGGCTAAACATTCGCCGACGCGAAGGCCTGTACAGTAGGCAATCATACAGGGCGCGTAATATTTATGCCCCAAAGGGAAAGTCTGAAAGATATGGTCGAGTTGGTGGCGCGAGAAGATGAAGGGCTTTTTCCGAGGAATGTCGAACTTCGGCATCTTGACGTTGGCCATGGGATTACTGTCGATATACTGGCGGTTCGATACGGCCCAGCGCATGCCGTCGTTAAAGACCGTGAAAATCGTTTTGACCGTCGAGCGGGAATAGCCTTTTTGTTTCAGCAGATTGAGCCAATCCTGGATTTCCGCCGTCGTCAATTCGCTCAGTTCATATCCGCCAAAACGGGCACCAATATGCCATTTGATGACGCCTTTATAGGCATCGTACGTGTTGGGACCGAGGTTGATTTCCACATCTTTTTCCAGCCATTCCAAAAAGAAAGGCATGACTTCCACTGCCGGTTCCGCATCTTGTTCCGAGTCATCGAGGGCGGCCATGGCCTGGCGATAGGCTTTGGCGGCCTGGGCGTACGTCGTGCCTCCGACTCGTTCGACTCGTTTGCGGCCCGCACCGTCTGCTGCCGGATATTCGATTGTATAATACCATTTCTTGCCGCGCTTACGAAGATACACGCCGCACCGCCTCCTTTATTTGTATTGTACAATAATAACCGGGGAGACGCAACAAATGTTCTCATATTATTTGCCGATATAAGGAAAGATAATTTTCCTTCACATGTAATCTGTCGTCAAAGAAGATAAAACAGCTTAAAAGGGAAAATAGGCCCTGTTTATGGCAAAACAGGCTTTAACGAAAACAAATGTTCTTCCATGGGCTTGAGAGGCTCGCTAAACATATGTTCTAAATACAAAAAGTACGATCTGTAGTACAATACATAATGAATCTATCGTTCCCTGGGGAACAGAAAGGGCGAGATATGCCGCACTTGATTACCACCTATACGGGAAGACACTTTGACATCACCAATATGGATCCCGATGCCATTTGCATCGAAGACATCGCCCATGCCTTGTCCCTGATTTGCCGCGGCAACGGTCATGTGAAGACCTTTTATTCCGTCGGCCAGCACTGCCTGCAGTGCGCTTACGAAGCTGAGGCCCGCGGACTGTCACGACGCCTAATCCTGGCAGCTCTCCTGCATGACAGCACCGAGTGCTACATGTCCGACGTCCCGCGGCCCTTGAAGGATGTCATGAACGGTTACCGGGACACGGAAGAACGGCTGCTGCAGCTCATTTATAAAAAATATCTTCATACGCCTTTGGATGAAGAAGAAACAAGGATCCTCAAAGGCATCGATAACGACTTCCTGTGGTACGACCTGACCTACTTGCTGGACGATAAACCGGAGGGGCAAGCCCCGGCCGTTCGCATCATGCCGGACTATGCCTTCCGGCCCTTTGCCGACGTCGAGAAAGACTACCTGACCTTGTTCCGCCGCTATACACAAGATATTTCGAAAGGAGACTGAAACCTTATGAACATACAAATCTTCGGCACGACGAAGTGTTTCGATACAAAAAAAGCCCTGCGCTACTTTAAAGAACGGAAGATTCCCGTCCAATTCGTCAACCTGAAGGAAAAGGGCCTGAGCAAGGGCGAATATAATAAAGTCAAACAAGCCGTAGGCGGCCTCGATGCCATGATCGATACCAACTGTAAGGACAAAGATACCTTAGCCCTGATCCAGTACGCCGTAGACAGCGAAAAAGACGCCAAAATCCTAGAAAATCAGCAAGTCTTAAAAACACCCATCGTAAGAAACGGAGCCAAAGCCACTGTCGGCTACACGCCGGATGTTTGGAAGACCTGGGAAGATTGATAGTCCCGATATTATTTTCATAGTCTCAAGAGATAATTTTTATATTCTCAATATTATTATCAATAAAGTGGGGAGTAAAAAGACATATCTTGAAATCGACAGCTCAATGGATGCTTTTCCCGGTATGACGCGATATCAGCCGGTTTATACCATAGCAGCCATCCATGACAAGCCATAAATCGTCATATACAGCTTAATACAGATTTAACCGGCCAGAATTCAGCCCATAGATCCATAAGCCTTACATACGGATATCTGAATCAGCCGGACATCTGTCTGTATAGACTTATATAAGCCCGTACAGACCTATAAGGATGACGCCGTATCCGGTACAAGTCATAAGGAGAATAAAACCATGAGGGAGAATCCGGGAAGGTGCGGAGAAAAAAAGTTGTTGCATGATATATAAAAAAAGTTGTTGCATGATATATAATGTATCATTGATATAAAACCGAGTTTCAGAGCCGGCCGGATACCGGGGTAGGAAAAAACGCCCGATTACTTCCGATAACGTTAAATTATCGTAAGTAATGTAATAGTGAAAAATCAGGCCATTTCAGCCACATCTCATACGCCGCATATCTAAGCCATTTATGCCTCGTTGTCCATTTTAAGTGTGATCATATAATAAGTTCGGTTCCCCAGTGTTTGGATTCAATATGGGAAGTTTTGTGGGAAGTTTGGAAAAAATTGTGGGAAGCCAAAAACACCGTTACAGTCTGGGCTGCGGCGGTGTTTTTCATATCATCTACGAATACCATTGTCTAACGATATACATCACACGGTCTTCTCTAATCTTTCAAATAGTTTCCTGTTTTTCAATGATTAAGTTATCATTTACATTTTTTCAGAAAGGCACCTATACTGATACTAGAACCAATACAGCGTCTCCATTAAAGCGTCATAATCGGCCTTAGCCAAAATAACGACATCATCGGCAGCGTCCTTGCCGGCAGCTATAACAGGAATGTTACTCTCGTTAACTTCCTTAACGATCTTGAAGAAATCTCTTCTTGCGTCCTTTTGACTCATAATTTTCATGTCCATCACCTCTGTGATTACATACTTTTACAGAATCAAGCTAGAGCGTTTCTGCAGCCGGAATTATATCCTCCAACTGCAGTTCATCGCGGACTCGCTTATAATCATCTTTCGCTTTTTGATATCCTGCACTAACAGCACTGCCCAGCCAAGTTAAGGCATCTAATTTCGACGGCTCAACACCTTCTCCATACAGGTACATCATCCCTATTTGATACATGGCATAGGGATTATTTTGCGCAGCCGCCAATTTATAATACTGGAAAGCTTTTTTATAATCTGCCCCAGACAGGCCTTTTCCTTCATAATACATATCAGCAACCTTACGTGATGCCTTGACCATACCTATTTTTGCAGCCAACTCAAAATACTTATAGGCATTTTTCCACCTCTGTTTCCGATACGCCTTCATAGCTAAATTCCACAAATTAGTGCCTCGGCCACTTTCGTTTTTCGTTGGTGGAATGATACGAGGCGGTTCTACGATGCGGACCGCTGGTTGATTGATTAGTTTTCTCACATACTTTACCCGCTTCAGGGCTCCCGGTTCATTGACGGCCACTCCTCTTTTATACCATGACAAGGCTTTTTTCAGATTTTTCTCTACACCCAGTCCATTTTCATATAAATTTCCTACAGCGACGGCTCCATATTTTTCCCCCGTAAAAAAAGCCGATTTATACCATCTCATGGCTTGAGCATAATTTTTTTCGACGCCTTTCCCAAATTCATAATATTGACCGACTTGATACATGGCTTGAATGTTGCCATGGTCCGCTTCCCATAAGGCACGTTCGAAGGCGTCTTTGTTTTTAGAATTTATGGCATCGGCCCTTGCCACCTCGGCTGCTGTAAGTGCCCTTATAGCCGGCTGAGACTGATGAATTTCATCACCTTGAATTAGCGTAATCTTCATCGAACCTATTTGGGCGTTCATTTTATACACAAACCATCCGTGAGCATGATCATATTGCTTATTTCCAGATCCCGTCAAGAGATTTTCCCAACCAGCATCTTCTCTGTATTTGCTGGCCGCTTTCTTCAAGATGGTGTTTGCCGCTGCTACCGTACATTGATAGTGTCTTATTTTTACACGAGTTTCTCCATCTGGATAGGTAAATACTTTTTTCAAAGTAAAATCATACTTGGGTTTTGGTGAAGAAGTCTTTTCTTTTAGGGAAGCAGTATTCCCTTGTTTGTCTTTCCACAAATCACATCGTCGGCTGCAGCTGCTCCTATGTTTTGCAGACTGGGGATTACAACATACTTTTTTCACGTCACTATAAAAGGTACATCTTTTATACGAACCCGTATAATATGTAGAATGAACATTCGCTACCGGGTGCAGAATACCTTTGTGAACCTTATGCGTCATAACAGTCACCTAATTTCAGAACACACGCAGGCTAAAATGTGTCAACGTCCTTCAGCAGCGACATCGACAATTTGGGCGAAAGTAGGTCGTGCTAACTTCAAATTGTCATACCTAAGGGAATATCCTAAATCAAGAATATGGAGAGACAGCTTGCACCGTTTTATAAGTCAATTTAGAACCGATAGAAATCATCTGTAAAATTGGGAATATTCCTGCCATATACATACCCGTAATGGCTACCATTGCCATAAAATCTTTTATGATACACCAAATAGAAGGCCATTTCTCCTGCAGGCAATACTACACTGGTTGTCGCCATGGATCCTGCCGGATCAATATACTGCCAATCCGAATTGCCGTATTTATCATAATACATTTGTTTCAAGTCGGTATTATAAAAGAACCGCTTCGGTAAAACCTTAGTAATCTCCGTAGAGCCCTTAAAAACATCAGGCACTAAATAAATTTTTGCTGCAATGATATGCTGCGGCGGCTCATTTTTCTCTACCCGTATCGAACTTCTATCCAAATACACACCAATCCCCTTACTAACCTCAACGCAGAGAATATTCTTATCTCCGCCAAGGAACCTGGGAATCCCGTAAAAATACCCCTGTGTACTGAATGGAGGTACTTTAGTGGCGAAAACCGTACTTTCTGTGAAAAACATGCAGCAAAAACAGACCAGCAATAAAATGATTTTCTTCATCATTCCCTACACCCGCCTTTTCACGCATCATCGGATAACCTCACTTAAATAACCCATTAAAACTTTTATTTCCCTCAAAGAACTCATTCAGCTGATTTCCCCAAGTGATACAATGGGCTTTGTAGTAATCCCAAGCGATTCCCAGCAGCTCAAGAGCTCTATCGGTTGTAACTCCGGCAGAAAACCACTCATAGAGAAAATGTGCGATATAAATATCAACGCCGACGACGATCGGCAGCAACAGATAAAAGTACTGATTTCGTCTGAATACAAAGCGATTGGCAGAAAACAACAGACACGCCGCTAATATCGGGATCACGAAAAACAGGACCGCCAAAAGCAAATGAATGGCAATCATCATCACCAGCATCGTAATGGCATTTTCAAATAACGTCGACAATTTAATATAAGCAATCACAACACCTACTAAAACACCGACTAACAAGGCGGCACCTGCAATCGTTCCTAAGAATTTTCCGATCCATTCTTTCAATTCGATGGCAGGATAGCTCAAATAATAGTAGATAAAGACGCATATATTCCATAAGGTATATGCCGTCACACCCAAATTAATGAGATTCAAGATGCCGCCGAAAAAGTAATTGAAGGCCATATTTAAGATACCGATGATGATTTCATCCTTTTGCCCTAAATAATTGACAATCACGTAATCAAGGGCAAAATCCCACAACCAGTTCAAACAAAACACGCCAACAATAATAGCCGCATTTATTAATAATTCGTGAAAATGCTCCTTAGTCTCCCTCCACATAAACAGCAGCACTCCTTCTTTCAATAAGCGCACGTTTTATTCAACATGGGAAGTCATTATCTCACATCTTGATTAGAAATAGCTTTTCAGCCGGAATTATGTCCTCCAGCTGCAGTTCATTATCCACTCGTTCATAATCAGCTTCAGCGTGTTTGTAACCGGCCTCAACGGCAGCGCCCAACCAGGCCAAGGCATCCAATTTCGACGGCTCAACGCCTTCTCCATAGAGGTACATCATTCCTAATCGATACATGGAATAGGACGCTCCCTTTGCAGCCGCCAATTTATAATACTGAAACGCTTTTTTATAATCCGCCTCTGGAAGCCCGACACCTTCATAATACATATCCGCCAGCTTGCGAAATACTTTGGCCTTACCCGTTTTAGCAGCCCGCTTAAAGTATCGGTAAGCTTCCTGCCACTGTTCTTGGCAATACGCATAGTTGCCCAAAACCCACGGATCCGTACTGCGTATCGCCATCTCTTTCGCTTCCTTTGGCGGCGAAGCAATAGGGGTCTCCATGGGTACATATTCTTCCTTCGATTCTTTTGGAGGCGAAGTGATTGGTATCTCTGTAATGGGTGCACCTTCCTCTTTCATTTCTTTCGGCGGTGAAACGACCGGAGGTTGTACGGCTGTATCTGACTCCAGAGAAACAGGCTTCTCCTGCATCGCTGCGTCTTTTTGAATTCCCGATTCATTGACAATCATTGATTCCGGTGAAAGAGCTGAAACGGGCATACTTGTACTTTCTTTTGGAGAAACGGCTTCCTTCAGCGGCTCGCCACCGTCTTGAAGTTCCGGTTCATTGGCAAGATTTTTCGCCAGTAACATGGCAGGAGTTTTTTTCGTCTTACTGATTTGCGATAAAAGTAATTTTTTCAGCTTTTCCGCTCTTGTTTGCGCTCCCGGTTCATTGACAGCTGCCCCTTTTTCATACCATTCCAAGGCCTTCGGAAAATCTTTCTTCGTCCCAAGTCCTTCTTCATATAACCGTCCTACAGCGACAGCTCCATACTGTTTCCCCAAGCGAAAAGAATCTTTATACCATTTTCTGGCTTGAATATAGTCTTTTGGGACCCCGATTCCCGCCTCGTAATATTGGGCAACTTGGAACATGGAACTCACATTATGACGCTGTGCTTCTCTTAAAATACGTCCAAATAACGCTCTCTCAGAAAGCACAGCTTGTGCTTTCTCAATAAAATCATCGCCAAGATAATATTTTTCCACATTCTCAGGACTCTTATCCTCCGTATAATCCGAACACTGAGATGTGCTGATACATTCCCCATTTCCAAATCCACATTTGTTTTGACTGCCACGACCATAATGCAAACACTTACGCTTATCTCTGCGCTCTTCACCATCTTTTAAGCGAACTAAATCCACTGTAGAATCTGTTCCCTGTTTCCATCCAGATGACCGTTTTTTACCCAAGGATTATCCCACCATTTCAAAACGCACAAAAAAGTGTATTATATATTACATATTCGACACAAAAGAGGGAATTCCTGCTAACAAAAAACAGGACCTCACTAATTGAAGCCCTGTCGGTCTTATTTTATTTCCTTTTCATCCTCATGCCGTATAATTAAAGTAGAAGAAGTACCGATTTCTCCGCTGCGACGAGTAAGAGTAGGCGCAGCGGCAGTAGCCGCAGATGAGTCGTAACCCTCACTGCGAGCACTAACCGGTGCTTCTTTTTTTTGTCATCACAAAGAAGTCGATTCATTCTATACAACCTTTGAAGGCTGTTTACACATCATACTCTTCCGTGTTAAAAGTATCCCGCATAAGCTCACCTGCATCTATTCACGTACGATAACTAAACATAGAGCCCTTCGTTTCATCCATAAAGCAGCTGTGCTTAACGGCTCTTTTTTATGTCTTTCCAATCAATGGTATCGATTCATAAAACTTTCATCTCATTTGTCAATCCTACCCGACAAATACATCTTGCCAAATTCATCGATGAGGCCGTGAAATTCTTGAGCTTCTTCCAGGGTAAAGCCTTCTTTTTCTAAGTCGATCTTATGGTGAAGCCCTTTATAATGGGGATAATCTTCACCCTTCAAGCGACCAAAGAATCGTCTGGCGTATGCATCACTCACAAAGACAACTCGATCGAATACGTAAAGCAGAAGGCAATCTGCTGTCTCTTCTCCGATTCCGTGAAGTTTGAGTAAGACATTACGAAGTTCTTTCGTCTCTGAAAAAGCGGTATTGACCAGTCGGGGATCATCTTCATAATTTTCATACCAATTAAAAAATTCATAAATCCCCTTTGACTTATTGCGATAGAATCCAGAAGGTCTTATCATTTCTGCCAGTGTATCTCTGCTTAGTTTTCTAATAGCCTTGGTGAAAAATGGGTGGCTTCTTTTACATTATGAAGAGATTTTTTGACATTGTTCCATTGCCGTCATAGCTGCTGTCGTTATTTGCAATCGCATGCATTTGTTCCCCCGATGGCTTTGTCAGCATACATCTCACCGCTGATATAATTGTACCCCATATCGGTATAAAAAATATATCGTCCCTTTGTAAAAGCAAGATATGTAAAGTCTGCACTTGCCATTAAAACGTGTCGAAGTCATCCCATATCACGACGCCCCAATACCCGTCTATATTGATTGAAAATAATTTTTCGTCTATACTTAGGTGTGAAGACGATATGATATTTGCACAGCCATTTCGTATGTGCTAAGTCATCGGCTTTCTTCGCCATATCAATCACCTTTCCTTTTATGTAATAGTGGCTTGGACACCTCTATTATACGGGAAAGGTGATTTTTTAGTATAACTATTGGCACTCACCCGCATAGCGGGTGGGTTATTGTTTCGCAGGCGTTGCCTGCTCAACAGTGTAAAACCCATACAAAAAAAAGGACTTCCCGCAGAAAGTCCTAGATGCGTTTAGATAGTATTCGTCTTTTCTCGAACAAATTGTATAAAAGTTTTTAAATCTAAAATAGAGTCTTGAAATTTCCGTGGATAGCTTTTGATATACGGCTTGGGAACGACAAGGACAACGTGTTCGCTCTGCATTTCCTGCAGTTGCTGTTCACTATTTCCCTGTTGCAGAGTACACAAATATTTGACTTCGACCCGGTCTGCTTCCGTTACAACCTGACGCCAGCGATCTTTGCAGGTTGTCTTAGCTCCCAATACGATTAGCTTACGAGCATCATACGATGAATCGTGATAGGCTTCTTTTCCTGGGAATACGAAATCTGGTTTTTTGTTCTGTTCAGTTCGTACCTGTTCATCAAAAACAAGTTGATTTTCCCGGAATAGATAAGATAAATGATGTTCCAGTGATTTCCCAGCACGACTTTTGCGTCGATTCAAAACAGAATTAGCCGTGTCAATAAAATCCTGCATGGTCGGAAAGCCATGTTTAATATAATTGCCAAAGAACTTGTCTTCAATAGCCAAAAACAATTCATATTCCATATTTACCCAGCCAAGAAGCTGCTCATCCGGTTTTTCTATAATATTTTCCCGATGGTCGTATACAGCTTCATAAATTTTGCGTGCCTCGAGAGACATAACATCCGACACCGGAAAAGCTGTTAAGGGGTCGATAAACTTTGTCAGAATATTAAGTTTTTGAATTTCTTTTGACGGGCCCGTTGTAATCAGCGCATTCGTTTCTGTCGGACTCATGCCGTAATACGCAAGGAAGTCATCGATATCGTCTTCTGTTGAGAGGACATAGGCAGAATAGTCAACATCATTCCATTGTATCAGAACAAATAAATCACCCGTATGGTCATGCGTCAAAAAAGGAAAGCCCCGGCCAAAGCTGGTAATACGGTACTCATTGCGGGAGCCCTTACCATAATATGTAAAAACGCTTTCCGTTACGAAATCATCCTGCCATTTAATTTTAACAATCTTCTTTTTATTTTCACCGCGAATACCTGGCGTATCGAACAGGATAGGTGCTGCATTTTTAGCAATATAAATGCCGGACTGATGGCCGCCTGTAAGGCCTGTGTCGTTAGCAGACAGAAACTTACAAAACGCTTTATCCCCTTTATTGACAGCATTAATTGCCTGCTGGCTGTAAGACAATATCTCCATGATTTTCATCCCCCTGCTCTGCCTTTTGATCCAGTTCTTCTACTTTGTCCACCAGTTCCCCCGCTATCGCTGTAACCAGTGGCACAACGACAGAATTGCCGAACTGCTTATAAGCTCTGGTATCGGATACGGTGATTTTAAAACTATCCGGATAGCCTTGCAATCTGGCACATTCTCTGGGCGTCAGACGGCGTGGGTTCTTTCCCTCACCCTGACTAATCAGGATTTCTGAACCATCCTTATAATATCTGGCACTCAACGTCCGGGTCACGCCATCAAGGTCGGGAATGCCATAACCAAATCCATTGCCTTTTGCTTTATGCTTGGCCGCGTAATTCTTCAGATACGCCCATAGCTTATCAGATAAGGTATATTTTTCATCCGGATGGTCCTCAAGGATGTCACGCAGAACCGGTTTTTTCGATGCTTTTTGGTCTTCAATATCAAACGTAAAATCATAAAAATTGCCATATCGTCTCCGGTCAAAACCGACGATAAAAATACGCTCCCTGTGCTGCGGTACAAATCCCTTTCCATCAATGATACGCGGGAATATTTCATAGTCCAGTTGATTCAATGACTCCTGAATGACCCTCCAAGTATTACCATGGTCATGGCTTTTGAGGTTCTTTACATTTTCCAGCAAAAATGCTTTCGGCCGTTTGGCTTCCAAAATCCGACAAACATCAAAGAATAACGTTCCCTGCGTCTTATCCTGAAAGCCAGTAGCCCGACCGAGGCTGTTTTTTTTGGAAACGCCGGCAATGCTGAATGGCTGACAGGGAAATCCGGCAACCAGTACATCATGATCAGGAATATCTTGGGCTCTGATTTTGGTGATATCTCCCTGCGGTAGCACGTCAAAATTATCAAAATAAGTTTTTTGTGCATATTTATCCCACTCACTGGAAAAGACACAAACACCCTCCTGACGTTCGAAGGCAATTCGCATACCACCAATACCGGCAAACAAATCAATAAAGGTAAACCGGCCTGACCGATTTTCCGGTTGTTCACTACGAGCCATCATCGAAATTAGGGATTCCGTCAGAATATACTGAACACTTTTCTTTTCGCCCTTGGCAAATTCTTTGAGTTTGTTATATAAATGTTCGTCTAATTTGAAGTTTATTTGTTTACTCTGCTGTTTCATCGTATTCCCTCAGTTCATTGCTAGGACAAATAATATATCGTATTATTCCCTATATTATACAACACCCGAACATATGTGTCAATCGAAATTTGGATACAGACAACGTCAAGAAGTTGTGAGCGTTTTTTTTTGTACTGTCAAATATTTTTCGCAAATGTCTGAATCTCGACGTAAGTAAAATCAGTCAAGAAGATTATCTACATCAAATTCGTAGAGGTGATTCATATCCGTGTACTTCTTTGAGCCCTACCGGACATGGCGAAGCCGGGCGCATACCATCATCGGTGCACTTTCACCGTCCGGGAATGTGCCAACGACACACGTACATTGATCGTCTTTTCGATGCTCTGCTTCACCAAGTCCTTTAACTCGGTTTTGATTACTTGCCTGTTTAATTGGATAATGTTGTCAGGCATGAATCTCGTCTCTTTTGTGAGTTTTGTTTGGCGACTTAATTTTAACAAATGGGGAGATTTATGTCTTTTTTATTTTGCGAAAAATATTATACCTTACCACCAAACCAACCGCCATGGAAATGGCACGGCCATGTTTTACGTCAAACGTTACCAATTGCTTCCAGAAAAAAATTAAACACCTTTTGCCGCATCGTAGTGAGTCACGATGCGGCTTTTTTGCATTAAGGTAAAGTAATGCCAGCTATTTCCTATTTATTATCCGAATACCGTAAGGACCAATCGCCCCTATAAAAGAAATAACTAAAAATATGATAGTGTTCGAAATAAATTGAGTAACTTCCACCAAACACCAAAATGCTACAACAAAAACAGATATGATTTTAGGTGCAAATACATTGAATCTTTGAAACCACATCGATATGGCAATGGTTTCAAAGACAATATCACATGAATACTGTAAGACAAGTAACAATGATTTAGTAAAGATATTATCACAGTATATATAATTAATATACATTACTACAAATGATAAAACACCGCATAGTATTGCAACGAGAATCTCCACCAGATACGATTTTATACCTATCTGCTTAAATATGCTCCATCTACTGTTTTTATAAGTTGCAACCACCAAGATTATGATTGTCACAAAGAAAGTAATTCCCCAAGATAATTCTTTCATAGATACATTAATCATTTTCTTCACTTTTCTTAAAAATTTTTCATTACATTATCGGTAGATAGCAGTTCACAGTCTAAGGATTGATTTATCTTTTATAAATAAACCACTCCTTTAAAATAAGGGCAAATAAAACAATAATTATATATTTTACTATATTTTTTGTTGTATTCATTATTTTTTTATATTTTCTTTCATCATTTTGGTATTTTGCTAAAATGGCATCGCTATAAATCACAAGAGAATATCCGATGATAGTTGACATCAATAACCATATTGCATATTTTACTGCATAGTAAAAAGAATATACACATCCGAACAATGAAATCAAAGTTATAAAAATCCCTGAAAAGAAAGGAATGCTGTACTGATAAACACCCAACATTTTTTTATCAAAGTTTTCCTGTAAGTCTTTTTTTAAAGCGTATAAAACGCAAAGTGAAAATCCGCTGATTACAAGTAATTCTTTGAACTCATGAATAGAAATCATATACTGCCTCGCTTATTAAATTTCTCTTTTTCTGCAGCACTTTTGCCTGTTGCAATATTATCTCCTGTATTTTCTATATATCGATAATTTAACTAATTAATAGAATTCATTAGCATAAACAGTTATAAGCAAAAATATGCTCATCATATTATTCTGAGCATTACTGGCTGCTCAATTTTATCAATGCCGTTTATCCCTTTTCCCCATATGAATCCAGTTTTTTCCCGGTAAGTATGGAAACGTAAATTTAAAAAGAATGGATCTTCTGTAACTGATAAATATAGACAAAATTTTCTATTCGGAAAATCTTCTTTTAACTTATTTCCCCATACTTCCAATACATTCATAGCAATTGACAACATATTTTTTTGTCCTTCCTTGCTGCATATTTCTTTGGAATAAAAATCATTTACAGATAAATCATTAATACACCATTCATAGCCCGTTTTATCTTTATGAAACTTTAAAATTCTCTCCCAATCAGAAGCTGAAAAATGTTTCATCTTTTTTAAATCGTTTTTATTCCGAAGAATAAAAATACAATCATTTATCTCATAAAACTCTCTATGAATTAATGGATATAACGGTGAATTTTGTTCTACTATCATTGGATATCCAAATTCAAAGCTATATAGCCATTTATTCATTTTATCATTATAAGCATACACATTATCACGCTCCTAACTAATATTTGGCTCTTTCAATTCTGCGAAGTAGTTGAGCGAATGATTGAATGAACATGATATTTTTCCAAGTGTTTACTTAAAGAGCAGCCGCTCACGATCTAAGGGACGGTGCACATTTTCTAAATAACCCACTCCTTCAAAATAAGTACAACTAAAAGGATAATGCTGTATTTAATCAAATCTTTTGCATCTCCCATGATCTCTTTAGATTTTTCCTCTTTATATTCATATTTAGCCAAGATACCGCTTCCATAAGCCATAATAGCTATTCCCAAAAACATCAAAACCATCAGCCATAGTGCGTAATCAATAAAATAATAAAAGGAGAAAATAAGCCCAGGCAATGCGATTCCTAAAATAAAACATCCTCCAATAAAGGGGACACTGTATTGATAACGATGTAAAAATTCTTTTCGAAAATCTTCACGCACTCGCTTGAACAGTCCCCATCCCAAATATATTACTAATCCGAAAATGATTAGTCCGTCTTTTATATCATGAATTGAAATCATTGATATTGCCTCATTAATTTAATTGATTAGACAGTATTTAATAATCAATACAATAAACATAATAGCATCATATATAGCCAGTTTTTTAGTGCTACAAAGCAATTTCTGATATTCTTCTTTTTTGTGCTCGCATTGAGCTAAAACACTTTCACTATAAAAGAGCAATGTAAATCCTACACAGCCTATCACAAATAACCAAATCGAATATCGTTTAGCATAATAAGAAGAAAGTACCAATCCAATTAAACTTATGTATAGTATAACGCCCCCTGTAATAAGAGAAAGGCTATATCTATAAATACGCAAAAACTCTCTTCGAAAAATTCTATGAATAATATAAAAGCCTCCGTAGGAAAACACTAATACTATTCCAATTGTAACAAGAACCCCTTTTATATCGTGAATTGAAATCATGTAGATTACCTCATTCTTGTTTGTCTATCTCTACGTTTCTCTTTCTATATAAAGGTTTACGCTAATAGACAAGTATCCCTGCACTCATTCCGACAGCAGGACTATCTAAACTTCATTGACATAGATTCCAGCAGCCTGCGTTGTTACACTAGCATAGGTGCTCCCCATTGCCTCTTACGGTACAAATCATTCCCACTTGTTGCACTAGGCGGCAACGGGAAATAGTCATCGATGTTCACCGTTGTGTTGTCCATTATTAGGGTAAAGTTCTGATCTGGTAGCAGCACTAGGCTTGGTAATCCAATAAATAATCAACAATATTCCGAATACAGGAACTAATATTGTCAACATCCAATAACCACTTTTATTCACATCATGCAATCTCTTTACGCTAATTACTATTATTAAATAGAAAAAAATAAATTGATAGAAAATCAAGAACAGTGCTATAAAAATCGAAACAAGTGAATTATTCAAGACCTTAACAAAATGTAAAGGTAACAGAATAGCAAATAAGATTACCACACCAAGCAAGTAGACACCATTAATATACAAAAAACGCCTTCGGTATTCTAATAAATTTATATTTCCTTGGAAAGAAAAATAACTTTTCCAAACCCATCTATATCTTTTTTGAAACATATTTATATCTCCAACTATATTTTAATCTTTTATAAGCATACTAATATATTCTCGCCCCATTTATTATGCTCCAATTCATGTCGTCTACGACAATTTCACGGCCCATACTACTACCATGTCAACCGTGCTGTTATTAATTTTTTACTCATGAATATGTTCCTATAATACTAACGCATTTTGCTTGGCCAAGAAGACGCCAATAAATATACACATCAATATTACAATGAGCCAACCATAAGTAAAAAAAATCTTATAAGAAACCTTATGTCTTACGTCAGTTATCTTGATTAATTCTTTTCTTTCATATTTGATACCATATCCTAATAATATTATTCCTATGCCAAAAAACGCACCTCCGGATAGCAAAATAAAAATAGATTGAATAATCTCTAACATTGAACAGTACATGATTAATGAACCAACCAAAAGGGAAAAATATGAACTGAGTTTAAAAATTCGCTCTTTATGATTGATTTTTTTACTTCGCAAAATTTTTTTCCCAAGGCCCAAAAGAAAAACCACCATGGCAATGCCCGTAACTAATATTCTCAAAAGCGATCCCCATCCATTTTGATACGCTATCAAACAATTAATGTTCTCCATTTTTATTCATCTGTTGTATCAAAAAAATATTAAAAAAAATAACTATATAGATTACTGCTTTTATTATTGTATATTGATTAATAGAAATCACATTTTTACCCTCACCCTCATTATAACTCAGCCACAGTTGCCCGGAAATGAAAAAGCTCTGCAAGCCGCATGTCCATACGAGTTGCAGAGCCTGTAATTTTAAGGATAAAATCATTTTAGCTCGATAGTTTTGTTGCTTTCCCTTCGCAGCATTACCTCAGGGAGCTTTGTTTCCCTTACCCTGGCTCTGCAGGATCTCTTATGTCCGTTTTTCCCTAATTGGCGGATATACTTTTTCAAAATCCGTCAGGATTTTCAATAATCGTTCATCTAAAAACATCAGTGTCTGTTTCCGCAGTTTTTCAGGAATGCCGTAGTAGGCTTCGGCTACGCTGCCGCAGATGGCGGCTATGGTGGCGCTGTCGCCGCCGATGGAGATAGCGTTGCGGATGGCATCTTCAAATCCCGTCGATTCAAAAAAGGCCATCAGGGCTTGGGGGACGCTCCCTTGGCAGGTGACGTCAAATTCGTATGTCGGGCGAATGGCATCGAGGGTGAAATCCATGGGATAATAATCTTGCTCGATAACATCTCGGATTTCTTGTAAGCTGGACCCGGTTCTTGCCATATAGATTGCCACAACGACGGATTCGGCCCCCTTCACGCCTTCGGGATGATCATGGGTGACTTCGGTGATTTTCCGAGAGAGTAATTTGGCTTCCTCCAGACTATTCGCCGCAAATCCGGCGGCGCTGACACGCATGGCAGACCCGTTCCCAAAGCTGTGATACGGCTCAGGATCCATGGTAAATACCCATCTTTTAAAATGTCCGCCGTAGCCGCAGTTCGGATATTTCCGGCCCAGGCTCTGCATATTGTCTACGGCAAGTTCGCCGAGATCACTGTAATCGGCCTTGCTGTCTAAGATGGCTTTAGCCAAGGCCAAGCTCATGATGGTGTCATCGGTGGGCCTGCATTTATAGTGGAATAATTCAAAGTCTTTGTCCTTAATGTTATGCCATTCAAAACGTGAACCGACAATATCTCCTACGATTGCGCCTAACATGTTATCACCTCATAAAAATCCTTCACGATCCGAAACATCCTGCTAATATCCTTTGCCTGGGCTATCGAAGTCCGGTATCCGGCCAAGGAGAATCTCACTTCACAACTTTTTTTGCCTGTCTGTTGAAATTGCCTCATCACCTGGATTTCACAGTCCGTGTCCATTTCCGCTCTATTCGCAAATTCCCCGACAGTACCTTATTTCAATCAGCGCCCTACAAAGCCTTCAGCAATCGTCCTTCCTTCGTTCTCTATCAAGACCAAGGGGCAAACGATTTGAAGGCATGCGAAAATGAGCCTCGCAGACGGAGGCTCATTTATATTACAAATTATCCTGCCATTCGGCTTCTTTGAATCCTACGAGAACCTTGTTTTTGCCGACGAGCAAGGGCCGCTTGACCAGCATGCCGTCTGTGGCAAGAAGGGCGTACTGCTCATCTTCACTCATGTCTGCCAATTTGTCCTTGAGTCCCAATTCTCGATACTTGAGACCGCTCGTATTGAAGAAGCGTTTGAGAGGCAGACCGCTTTTTTCGTGCCATTCACGAAGTTCCGCTTCCGTCGGGTTATCCCCCTTGATGTCACGAACCGTTACGGCCACATCATTGGCTGCCAGCCATTTTTCAGCTTTCTTGCAGGTAGAACAACGAGAATAGCATACAAATGTCAATTCACTCATAGAGTATCACCTCACATACTTAATAAGTTCGACAATCCTTCGTAAATTCCTTCTCCATCTCGAAAAGAGGCTATCGATTCCAGCCGGCCGTTTTAATGGATTGCAGGTATCGGTCTTCTTCCTCCAAGAGTTCGCTGTATTCGGTCACCTTATTATAGAAGGTCGCTTTTTTCATTCCCGACCACTCCATGAAGGCTTTGGAAGAAAGTTTCCCGCCTTTCCAATCGTCGTATTTCTCATCCCAGCCTTCGGGGAAATCGATGCTGGGCCGCCCGGCATTTCGCGGACGAAACAATAATGGATGGTCCGTTTTCAGTGTTTTTTCAAGCATTTCAAAAATCGTTCCGACAATGGCTTGGTTTAGGTCAGGAGATACTCCGTATAAAAAAAACGGCGTTGAATCTGAAACAATCTGACGCTAGGGGGATTTTTTACAGAAAGGCACGGTAACATTTACTGAAACATTTTTGTTTCACTACCGCTTTGGAAGATGGTAAGAGGCGGGATGTTACTCATCGTCCAATAAACCGCTCATTTCCTGTCTGATTGCCAACAGTTTTTCCTCCGCTTCTTTCATGGCTTGGGCTAATTTCCAATACGTTTGAGCGATGGCTTGTTGTTTCTCTTTCGACAGGATGGGAATGCGGACTTTCCGCAGGTCGCCGATGGCGATGTTTTGGATATGGCTGCCTTTGGCCCAGTAATTGAGTTCACTCAAGCCCAAAGCGCTTTGCAGGTAGAGCAGGAGATAAGCCGGTTCAATCTTATCCAAGCGGCAGCGCAAGATATAGACGTTGCCCGTTACCAGTACCTGTTCGTCCTGAACGTCGTCGGCCAAGGCCGTTTTAAAGGGCGCCATTTTCGATAAGAGGATGTCGCCTTTTTGCAGGCAGGCCGATTCTCCTCGTTCGGGCAATGCTTTTAAGTAGGGCAAATCGGCGCGGATGCGACCATTGTCAAGGTCCTGGACCATCAGATAGCGGTAAGGCGTCGGTTCCGAACTGACCAGTTCATCCAAGAGGCCGGCGCCGGTCACGAAGCCCCGCGATACGGTGCACACGTCATCGACGGTCCAAGCCTTTTCCAAGCGGGGATCGGTCTTGGTCAAGTAGCGCTGCGGCTCCAACACATAGCCATTGGCGGCCAACTGGGCCATAGAGAGGCAGCAGCTCTGTTCCGTATCCTTATCGTAGCAAGAAAGGATGCTTTCGATATGCTGATCGGTCAAGACGTTCTGCCGCCGTTCGGCCTTGAAAAAGCTCGTCCCGTCTACCATACGAACGCTGTCGTTGTTTTCACTGAGAACCAGCAGGTAAAAACCGATGGAGCGGTTACCGAGCAGTCGTTCCGGCAAGGCAATGACGCCTTCGATCCAGCCGCGACGAAGGAATTCCTGGCGAACTTCGCGGTCGACATTATTATATAAGCCTTTACCCGGCATCATGACGACGGCTCGTCCGGACGGGGCATGCCGCATGGCGGCTACGACAGCAAAGACCCATTCCGCTGAAATACTCCGTTTTTCTCCGAAAAAGAAGGAGCTCAGGGCCGGATAATTGCGGACTTGATCGGCCAGATCCCGGTACCGCGGCCGCAAGGGAACGCGGGTAAAGATTTTATTCGGCTCTTTCCCTCTGGCGATGGTCGTCGGCTCCAGTACGTCACCGCAAATATGGGTGATGGGAAGTCCTTCTAAGACCGTGCGCAGGACGGCACCGACGTAGGATTTTTTATCCTTCTCGACAGCCGTGCAGGTAATCTTCGGAAAGGCCTTACAGGTTGCCATGGCAAAATCGCCCAAGCCGGAACAAAGGTCGGCCACCGTATCCCCGGGCTGAAGCTGCAAGAGACGTCCGGCTAACGCCGTTACCCCTGCCGGCGTTTCCGTAACCGAAAGGGTCCGATAGAGCGGCAGCGACGTCAGAATATCGGCCACATCATTTTCACGAAGCGTTTCTGCCGCCTCGAAGAGGATGGAGCTGTAGCGGGAAAAAATCCCCTTTAAATAGGTCCGCACCGTCCCATCCCACGGTCCTTCGTCCAAATAGGCCAGCAAATCATCGGCCGACTGCCGCTGCTGAAGCCATAAGACGAGGGCAAAAAAGGCCAACTCGTCAATGCCGTCATGCCGCTCAAGGTCGGCCTGCATCATCTCTCTAACAATATAGCGATATTCCCTGACTCGACGCATCACACATCCCCCCTTTTCAAATATACCGGATGAACGCCCTGTACGGGATGCATATCGGCTTCATAAATCGTCAACTGACGGAATACCGGCCGAGCCAACTCCCGGATGGCCGCCCAATCTGCCGGTACGCCTTCGTCCATATCGAAGTCCAAATACGAACGAGGCTCTAATGACTCATACATACGAGTGTAGCCCGGCACATCTTCAAAAGCCTTGGGATAAAAAGCCATGGCCGCATCGAGGAGCATATCCGGATCATTCGGACCCTTGGGAACGATGACGTCAACCCGCAGTCCCCGGCGCTTAAAACCGGGAGCGGCTTCAAACCACATGCGACTGGAAACGCCGCGCCACAGTTCCATCTTGATACCATTGAGACCGTCGTACCCTGCATGACCAAAGAACACACATTTGTCAAAACCTGCCATAATTATCGGCTCCTTTCGATGAATATCCGTTTTCAGTATTTTCTGTCTTTCTTTAATCATAGTATAACATATTTTTCTATATTGTCAAATGGTTTTTAATAACCTTTTATAAAAGTAGTAAAAAACAAGCAGTCAAAAGACTGCTTATCTTCTTAATCTGAAAACAGAACGGATGGCTCGGCAATCTGTTTCCAACTGCTTTTTGGCGTCGTCTGCTTTATGATGTACATCGCAGGTAATAATGTACGACATGATGGGATACAGCAGCATAAAAGCCTGGGTCAATATAGCTTTATCATTGTTCACCGCTTTTCCACGATGAACGGCATTACAACGAATACTATAAAATCGATCCATTAAGGATTCCCCAAGCTGGGTTCCTCGACTGTTAATCCCTCTTGTGATTAAATCAAGCGGATTGGTTTGGAGGATATGTCCTATCATATACACCGCATCTTGCCAATACTTATCGGACTCGAGTTTTATATTACCGTCACCGATTTTTAGATCTAACCCATATTTTAGAGATTTATAGCGATCAATAATGGTCCATAAAAAGACATAGGCCATCTGAATTTGAAAGATCCTTCCCCAAAAGCCTTGTGAAAATATAGGGACCGACTTTCTTGTCCCCCGATGGTATTCTGCCAGCGGTTGAAAATAGGTTTCGCGTAGATAGTTCATCCCCGCTCCCATTAAAGGATCGTCACGACATACCCAATAAGATACTCTCTCGTCAATGCACTCTGCACCAGGTATCGTACCATCAGCCGTATTATTACCAGCATAAACCAATACATTAACAAGATATTTCTCATTCGTTCTTTTTCGCTTTGCTATAGCAGTTGTCCAACGATATAATGCTGGCGGCTCCATGTCACTAATGATTTTATAAGCCTCTTCCTGTTTCGAGCAAGCAAATTTTATGACGGCTCCCATTACCACTCTACCTCTATTTTCGATATCGTCATTTTTTAATATGGGCACCCCATCTTTTTCATAAAAGCGACCATAAACATAGGCTTCTTTTGCCTGACCTTCACAATATTTACGGATTTGGTTGTAAGCTAATTCATTCGGCTTAAAAAATCCATAGGCAAAAAATGGCCAGTTCGTATGTTGGGGAACAGACAGTTTCTTTCTACTCATGGGGCACCTCTCACTTTCAAAAACCATCAAAACCTAAAAGTTCTCTTTCTATCGATGTTCTTTAACGGTCAATTTTCGGAATATGGGAAGCCTTTCATGCTGGGATCCGTTTTCAGCAGCTCCAAGAAATTGGTAAATTCCTTTTCATAGAGCCAGCTTATGGGGACTGCGATTAACATCGTTCCCCCTTCCTTTCGAAAATTCCATGATGTCATCTTTCTCCGTTGACACTATCTCTATCCACGTGCTACATTTATTAGTGGAAGAAGCGATATCGAGAGCGGTTTCGGACGTATCCTGAGGGGCCTTGCTGCCATGATGTTTCCCGGTATGCTTCTTCTATTTTTTTATGCCCATGAAGCTATCGTTCGTTTCCGTTCCCTTCACAGGGACTATACGTTAAAGAATCGCATTTATATAAGTGATAGCTTCTATATGATGACGTCGAAATCCTGCCGGACACTTGCTTTTCCTCAATGATTCTTTTCAGAATTTCAAATTCTCCGTCTCTATTGAACTATGATAGCATAGATGCTATCATAGTCTAAGATACGATTCGAGCGAAAGCCGAACGCGACGATTATCTGCGCCGGAAGGAGGATAAGCCATGAAAACTTGGGATGATTATAAACGTCATGTGAAAGACATCAGTGATGAAGATAAACGGAATATGGAAGAGATCGAGGAAGCTGCGGCCCTTGTGGCTGCTCTTATTAAGCGGCGGCAAGAGCTGGGCCTCAGCCAACGCGCTCTGGCCGAGCGCTGTGGTATCCCCCAATCGTCTGTCGTTCGCATCGAAACCATGAAAACGCGGCCGAAGTTAGATACGCTAATCAAAATTATACAGGCCCTCGATTTAAAATTGAAATTAACTGTCGCTGCTTCATAACTCATTAACCAACAAAGCCCTTGAGCCGATTTTTTTCGACTCAAGGGCTTTTTCATCTCTAATCCGTTTCCTCTTCGGGTAAGGCCGGTTCTTCTTCCCGGCTAAAGAAGCCCGGGGCGTCTTCTGCACGGTGACGGACGGGGATCATGAAAATCCACAGGTTCTCGTCTCCTTTGGCGAAACGTTCCAGCTCGTCCTTAGCGACGTAGATGAGGTCCTCTGTAGACCATTCGGGATGGGGCAGGAAATTCAGGAGGGCTTCCCGCATTTCTTCCCGGGTCCAGTAGCTGACGTGATAGCCGTACTGGTCTTCCCGTTCCCGATAATCGGCTGTTTTCGTCAGGAAATCGAAGATGCCTTGAGGAATATTTTTTTTAATTTTGGCGAAGATAACGTAGTCCCAAGGGAAATATTTCCGGAAGACGTCATTGGTCCAAATCCCTTCCAGGCGCATTTCCTCGGCGTAGTAGTAATAGCGGCTGTTCGGCGCCCATTGACTGAGGGTGTCATTCCAGAGGCTGTTGACCGGCATATAGGACGATTCGGCCTCGAAGGATAAGACCATCTGCCCATCGCCGAGGCTTTGGTACGATTCTTCTGTAATTTTGCCTCGGATGGCCCCGCGCCAACCGTATTCACAGCCGGGATACAGGAGTTCTATGATGTTGTTAAGGTGCTGTTCGTAAAATTCTCGGTCGACGAAGCGCTTCGTGTCTTCATCGGCTTCGTCAAAGGACCGGAGGGAAAAGGCCTTCTGGAAGTGATTTCCGATATTCCGGATTTCCTCTTCCGGCCCTTCGAAACGGTATTGGGTGTAACAAATATTGGCCATGATGTTGTCTCCTTTCAGCGAAGTTGCCCCTTTTGGCGAAGTTCTTCCAAAACGGGAATGAAATAGTGGTGACGTTCGCGCACCAGATAATGGATTCGGCGGATGATAGCCCGCGTTCCAAAGCTGCCATTCCCCAGTGGCAGGCCGATTGTCGATGCCACGACGTCGGCTAAGTCATCGGGAGAGAGATTAGGCAGCGGCACCAGGGCCAGCAGCTCCCGGTACAGTTCCTCCCGCGGCCATTGGGAGTAATAGACGTCGTGGTCCCGGCTGAAAATATTAGAATCGGAGTATTGATAAAGGGTATGGCGGCTGAAGATTCGCGAGAGCTCTTCCGGCGTCTCTTTCGAAAGACTGGCCCGGACGGCATAGTCGCCTGAAAAATAATGATGTTCTACATCATTGGATTCGGCATCGCCATCCCGGAAATCGCCATAGGCCAGGTAATAGTAGCGGCTGTTGGGGGCCCACTTACGGAGCATGAGATCCCAGAGTTCAAGGTAGTTGCCGCCGTCGACGTTCACCGCCATGGACCACTTGCCGTTTGGCAGCTGCCGGCAAGCGTCAGGGCTGATGTCGCCGCAGACGGAGCCGTTGTGCCGGATGTCCTCCGGTCCCTCCAGGGCGTTGAGGATATGGACCAGGTCATGGCTGCCATCATCCCGCACAAAGCCAAGGGCTGCGAGTTCCTTGTCCCGTTCACTGGGCGGATGTGATTGAGTTTTGAAAATGTCGTTGAGGCGGGTCCGCAGCGAGAAAATCTCCTCCTCGGGACCTTCGAAATAATAATGGGTAAACATAGGCATACCTCCTGTCGGAAAAGACAAGAATGGCAAAAAGTACGCAAAAAAGGCGCACGTATAGAACCATTCTTTGTAATAGTTCTAAAACATGCGCCTAACAGTCAATCATTCGGCTCCGCTTAGTATATCTTGTTTGAGACAAAAAGTCAAGCCATAACGGAACTTTCGATTATGTTGAATCCTGTTAACAGCAGAATCGCTCCATGATGCATTAATAAACAGAAATGCAACAACCTCCGGACATAGGAATCAGCTCCTACACCCGGAGGTTGTTTCAGTCCCCTATGATACAAACTCCTTTTTCTAAAAGGAGTCAATTTAACTCCGGGGATCCAGGTAATACGACTAGTAATCGGACTTGGACGAATCCTGGGCTAGTCAGTTTCAGTCCCCCTATGGTACAAACTCCTTTTTTCTAAAAAAGGAGTCAATTTAACTCCGGGGATTCGGGTAATACGACTTTAAGAATTTATCAGTATCTTTCATAAAGATAACTGGTTTCAGTCCCCTTACGGGGATTTGGGTAATACGACGAAGATCCCCGTTGTAGATGAAGTCTACGGTGAAATCGGTTTCAGTCCCCTTACGGGGAATTGGGTAATACGACTCCGTTGTCTTTTGGCCAAAGGCGGAATTAACTATGATGTTTCAGTCCCCTTACGGGGAATTGGGTAATACGACTCCGTTGTCTTTTGGCCAAAGGCGGAATTAACTATGATGTTTCAGTCCCCTTACGGGGATTTGGGTAATACGACCGGCGCAACGAACATGATTGCCGTCGATTTTCAGTGTTTCAGTCCCCTTACGGGGATTTGGGTAATACGACTTAAATACATTATCCATCATGTATAGATTTTTTGTATTGTTTCAGTCCCCTTACGGGGATTTGGGTAATACGACTACCAAAACGTTTTCCAGAAGCAAATCTATATCTACGTTTCAGTCCCCTTACGGGGATTTGGGTAATACGACTAATGGAAAAAATTAACCAAGAACTTCATAATGTTTCGTTTCAGTCCCCTTACGGGGATTTGGGTAATACGACTAGAAAGCAAGTTGATGAGATTCGTGGAATTTCCCGTTTCAGTCCCCTTACGGGGATTTGGGTAATACGACATGCCAAATCTGGAATCTATTATTCGCAGTCAACCATGCTGCGTTTCAGTCCCCTTACGGGGATTGGGGTAATACGACGTTGATCGACACATTCTTTAAATGACCTCTCGCTATCGTTTCAGTCCCCTTACGGGGATTCGGGTAATACGACACTGTCTCCCAGTACCCGCTCTGGGAGTGGGCTCACAGGCGATTTTTTCAAACCTCCGGCTTTTTTCCCCTTTTTCGGGGACCCGGGTGAAAAATAAAAATCGGGCAGTGTCGTTTTTTCCCTTAGTTACGCCATTTATAGCCGTTTTTGAAATTTTCAAACCTAGGAGGTTTTTCCCGTCAAAATCGTTTTTCTTTCGGCTAACGTATTACCCTTATTTATATTTAGTATACTTTTTTTGACTTATCTTGTCAATTGGTCAAAGTCCGACGATTCCCCTTATTTCTTCTCTGCGATGGTTTCCATTCGCCGCAGTAAATCGAGGACCAGGTCTTTAATGGCCTCTGTCGACAGGGAGTCTTCATCATTGGCGTGGTTGATGCGGTTCCGCTCGATACGGATTTGGTAGTAGTTGTAGAGGATCTCCAAGGTTGCCTCGGCCGGCCGTATATAACCGGCTTCGCCATTGTTCATCAGTCGTAAGTAGTTGGCTTGACGATTGTTCCAAAGGTCATCCTCGCAGTAGATGCCGAAAATATATTTCTCAGATGGCGATTTCCCTTCTGACGCACTATGGGATTGGTTTTCCTCGGAAGTTTCGCCCCTTTCTCCTCCTTCATCGACCAGATTCGTGTCAGGAACCTCCGTTTCTTCCGACGGCTCATCACTCCCTGACGAATCGTCCTTTTCTAAGGCTTCCTCAAAGCGGCTCTCCTCAGAAATTGCATCAGCTTCCGAATTTTCATGGTCCGCCGAAATCACGTCGTCTCCCAAAGTTTCATTCTCTGGCGAAGAAAGGTTAGTTTCTACCATTTCAGCCGCTGCCTTTTCTTCAGGAGGCAGGTCCTCTTCGTCCCCTTCATGGACCTGCAGCAGGAGCTGAAACAATTCATACGGTGCCATTTTCAGGAACTCATAGACATCTCCCATGGCACGGGTTTTAACGTATTCTTCCGGCGTCTGAGCAAAGTCCGGATCTTCTGCAGCTTGTCGGTACATGGCCCACAAGGCAACATCGATTCTCGGCAATTTTTCTTTGAGTTGTTCCGATGTCAGTCGCCCTCGTTTTAAGTCGAAGAGCGCCCGGTGGCCGGCATTCAATTCTTCCAGCAAGGGCTTTACCGGCTCAGCCTCCTCGGCGAAGAACTTCGATACGGAGGAAAACTTTCCGGTGCATTCAAAGACTCTGACCATGGTACGCAGCCTCGTTTCCTGTCGCTTCCAATCGGCCGGTCTCAATCGCTCTGCCCGATATTGTTTCAAAGGGATGACACGATATCCTTTGAAGGTAAGGTTCCGATACCGCTTGCTAAAAACGTTGCCGTTTTCCGGTAAATAAGGGCTGCCATCTTGTTTGAACGGAAGTTCACAATCGGTCTTCAAGGGCGCTTTACAACAGTCCTGCAAAGGAACTTCATCGTTGCCCTTGGCAGACATTTCGCCGTCTGTTTTCAAGGAAGCCTTGCTTTTTCTTTGCCATCTCTCTACGGTAAGTGCATTCAAAAAGTACTGCTGCCACGTTTGGTAATTCGCCTTTTGCCGATTGCATTCCGCGATGATGGAATCTTTGACCGGATAAAAGATACGCCGGCCCACGATTTCACCGGGAATCCATTCGCTGCACAGGGTCATGGCTTGTTGGAGGTAGCCTTTTTCGACGCACCAGCGGATGATATCGAAGTTGGTAAAATCTTCTTTCAAGAGGGATCCGTATTCCGATTTAAATACTTCCAAGATGCGCAGAAAGATTTTTTCCTGCAGCGAAACAGCGCCGGCCTCTTCAAAGGCCTTCATGGCTCCTTGGAGTTTTCTGGCCAGGAGTGCGATTTTCCCGGTGCGGCAGATGCGGACGGCATTAGTAAAATCGCGCATCGTTTCCAGCAGCATCTTCGTTTCCGCCGTCTGCTCCGCCCCTTCCATATAGGCCATGATTTCACGGGTACTGCCGAAATTGATGAACTCATCGGCGCCGGAAATGAGGTTGAACATGCGGTAGATATCATTGACGTTTTCGACCTGCTCTTCATAGCGGTTGGAATAAAGGACGCCCATCGTCCGGATGCCGCGGTATTTCAAGAGCTGCATGACCGACAGCATCATCATCGAGGCATGGCGAAACCCGCCGGTAAAATCGGCATGAAGGGCCACCTCTTGCGGCTGCCACGACAGTTCATCCATAAAGGCCCGAATGGTGTCGGCCATCTTGAGGACCTGGCGAATACTTTCCTCGGTCTGACTCTGTTCATCGTAATTGATGCGGATACAGTGGGGCACAAAGGATCGGACCCGCTCGAGGAAGAGTTCCTCATGGGTCATCGTACGCTCGTCGCCCACTTCGTCGATATAGCAGATTTCTTCCTGGGTCCGCTTCGTTGAAAAGTAGAACAGGCAGTCCAGGCGCTCCCCTTGTTTTTGCAATATATCGGCAGTCCGGCGAACGGCCGATTCATTCGTTTGAACACAGTAGATCATCGTCCCGTCGAGGTTTTTATAACGAGAAACGGATAGGGTGCGATCGCGGTTGAGATGGACTTCGCTTAAAAACAGCAGCATGATATGCTTCATGATTCACTCCCCTTTGCGGCAGGCTTCGGCTTCCGCCGTCACGGACAGGTCAGGATCAGCGAAGTCGTTTCCAAAATATAGTCGCGCCATTATCCAAAAAACGTCGACGCCGACATCCTTAAAAAATCACGTAAAATCGATTTGATACACGTGATGTCCCGGCGTATGCTTCCCTTTCCGGCTGCCCGGACCTTCGGCCTCGATCGCCATCGGTCCCTTCGGCGGTCCGAAAGTCAACACCTTTTCAGCCAAAAGGCGTTTTCGGAACGATTCAAAAAAGGACCGGACCCTCCTTTCTTTCACGCGGCCAAAGAGACCATTTTCCTCGAGCTGCGGTTCATCGTACACGTAGATAAGATCGATTCGATGGTCATAGATATGAGCCATTGTCTTTTTGTCACCGGAGGCGACTTCAATCCGATTCCCTTTATCGGCATAAGTTATTTGAGGACGGGGAAATATCTCGCAGGCCTCTTTAAAGGACGCATTCTCTGCCAAGTCTTTTAAATTGGTAATGGTACAATCGGAGAAATTAAAGGTATATCGCTCTTCTATCAGGATAATATCATTCGTAAAGGACGTTCCCATGACCTTTTACTCCCTTCTGAAGTTAACTGAAGACACGACAACCTCCAGACCTGGGAAAGTCCTACAGCCGGAGGTTGTTGCAGTCCCCTTATGAGGATCGGGTAATACAACGCAGTAGCCCTGGCACGAATCTTTGGGTAGTCACCGTATCAGTCCCCTTACGAGGAATCAGGCAATGCGGCCGTCAACGTATTACCCTTATTAATATTCAGTATACGTTTTCCACCATATCTTGTCAAATACGTCACATCCCGTCTCTGTCAGACAGTTACGCCGATGGATCCGATTCTGTTTGGATAAAATCAGCCACCCGGCGATTACAACCGTATATAATATTGTGATATAATGGTAATATAAACAACGAAGGAGTGACTATGACATGGCAGCCAAAGAAGCATGGAACGAACGATACCGGATCGAATCGAGGTTTCGGATTCCGGAACAATCCCTATCGTCAACGAAAATCTACAACACGCCTGACGAAGCCTTAGCCCAGGCAGCACGAGACGTCCGGGAATATATCGTACTCGTCGACTTAAAAACAGAGAAACCGATCGGTCTTTTGTTCGAAACGGAATATGACGCTGTCATGTACGCTGCGAACCACTAGAAAGGAGCGTGACGGATCATGGATACCGCCGCTATAAAAAAACATATCAGTGAGGATAATTGGTACGGCATCTTAAAAGCAGCCGGCTGCACGACAAAAGACGTATCGCCGGAAATTCAAGAGATGACGAAAAAGAAAGACATCCCGACCTTATTAAATGTAGCCATTGCTTACGGTCAACTCAGCAATCTTCGCGTGATAAAGAAAAAAGTACCGGGAAAGAAACGAGAATTTAACGTCCAAGAAGCCAATGACTGTTTCCAAAATGCCATTGCCCTCTATCGGCACATCATAAGCCTCGACGAAAAAAACATTATGGCCCTGCAGTCCATGGCCTACGTGTTCTATAAATATATCATCGCCTATTTTGGCGTCAATAAAAAAGAAATCGAACAGATGGACAACATCAGCATCCTCGATTGCTTCAAGAACATGACCGAAACCTATGATGCGCTGTTCAATCTCCCCCTGCTTCCGCCCGTATCCGAAATAAAAGCCCGCTATCGCCGTGGTAAAGCTTGGAGTGAAGTCTTATTCGCGCCGAGATCGGCATCGGGCAGCACCATCATCGACACCCTCGGAGTGTCTTTTTACACCGTCCGCCGTCAAGCCATCGCCGATATGATGCGGGTGTTAAAACTGTACGCTGCCCTCGAAAAAAAGAAGGATTTGGATGCCGCTTATAACGTCTATATCAAATCACTCTATACCCTGGGACGCCTGTTCGAGAATTCGGTCTACGATAATGCCTATACGCCCATACAAAAGGAAGACGGTGAAAACACGACTATTTTCAACGAATTCTTGAAGAACCCGGAACAAGTCGACCTTACAAAATATCGGCCGGCCAAAAACCTCGACTATCTCGAAAGGGCAGAGCATTGTTTCCAAGCCATTTTAAATGCCTATGAAATCGAACGGTACAGTCCTATCGACATGAAGAAACTGGCCGGAGAATCGAAATATCCCATTTCTCCACGTGATCTTTTCTATCGATTCGGCACCTTATATGCCAAATGGTTCCTGATAAACGCCATTCCGGAGAAATCGCGGCGGACACAAGTGAGCAAAGCCTACGTAGGTGTCTACTTCTTCTTTTTGGCCAATGAATACTGCCTCTGGCGAAGAAAGATGAATCTGCCGACACCGGCTTTCGGATACATTACAGACCGTCTGAATAAACTGCTGCAGGCAGCGGCCATCGACTTCTATAGGGACGGTCACATAAAAAATATGTTGGCGAATTTCGATACGGTCCTCACAAAAATCGAACTGCCGCAATGGCCATAATCCCGGCATACAGAAGCGGCCAGCACGCCCTTCAGCAAACTCAGGCCTTTGTACACATTGTTATTTCCACAAACATATGATATAATATGAATGAGAAGTCATATTTGGTCATGTTATCATCTCCTTACCCAAGGAGGAAAAAGGGAGTCAGCGACTAATGGCTCCTTTTTTCATGCCCAAAAGACAACGCCCGCCGACACAAGATGTCGACGGGCCTTTTTGCATTACAGACCAAACATATGTAGAATCCCTGAGATTTGCTTATCACAGCAGTCTCAGGGATTTTTTTGCGTTACTCAGTGCCGCCTTTTAATCGCCGGTTATATTGCTCCCCGGCCAGCCAATTGACTAATTTTGTATGTAAAGCATCGTAGCGACGATAGATTTGCTGCAATATACGGCATTCTTCGTCTACGGCCTTTTCATAAGCCACGACTTTCAGATGCTGCTTGCGAACACTTTTATCCCACAGGTACCCGCCGGCTGCAATGGCCGGTACAGCAAATGTCGTTCCCAAGGCGGCAGCACCGCCGGCAATACCGAGCCCTCCGGCGGCTACGGATCCACCGCCAAGATGGGCCAAGGTCGCACCGACGGCTGCAGCTCCATGGAGGCTGGCAATGGCCGTACCGGTCGAAGCCGTCCCCAATACCGCCGTTCCGCCCAAGGCCGAGACGGCAGCCACAGCTCCGGCAGCAGCCCCTTTGAACAAGAAGGAGCCGTCTTGCTGAAGTTTACAGTCCGGAAATTCTTTTTCTAAGGCGTGCACAATGGGATAGGGAATTTCACCGTCTGTGAGTCCATACCGTTTGCATAACTCGATTACGGACTGCGTCTTTTCGATAATAAGGGACAGACGGCTGACTTCCCGTTGATATTTTTCAGTTGCAGCCTGCCAGCGACGCTGGTTTTCCTCCAGCAGCTTCTTCGTTTCTAAACAATGCTTCACCCCTGATTTGGCCTTATCAATGCCAACTTCTGATGCCTTCTTTACACCGAGACCGGCCATTTTCAATAGACCTTTTCCCATGATATCCCTTCTCTCTACAAAACAGTATCTGAAGCCGTAAATAAATGACGGGCAAAGTCTTCGATTTGTGAGCGAATCCATTCCCGCGGCGTTTGATTCTGACAGTTCTTAGAAATGACTTGCATATATTTTTCATATTGATAGATCCATACCTGACGGGCCTCTTCCTTAAAGCGGCATCCGTCGGCTAAGGTTTCAAATTGTTCCGGCGAAAATATCTTTAAGTTGACGGCGCGAAAAACGAATCGGTCAATCACGTTGGACCGAAAGAGTTCCATGAAATCAAAGACTAAACTATCCCTTGTATCCGAATTGCTGTGAAAGAATCCGAGCCGGCAGTCCATCCCCGCTCCGGCAATGGCAATACGGACTTCGCGTTCTAAAAACGTATACCCATAACTGAGCATAGCATTGATCGGATCTTTTGGCGGGCGGCGATTTCTCCCGTTCCAAGGCCAAATATCGGTATCGATCATAAAGGGCACGGCTTGAAAATAAGCCCGCGAAGCAATGCCCTCAAGACCACGCAACACTTCAATGTCGTCGGTTTGGGAAATTTTTTTGGCATAGCGGGCAATCTGATTGGCCAACATCAATAAATCATCATGATACTTTGATTTCGCATAACTCTTCAAGAGGGCTTGCTGATTTTCCAATTTGACAGACAAGATACTGCGAATGAGTAAAATCTGCTGTGGTTCTTGAGAAAAATACTGCATTTGACAGAAGCTCCGCTGCAAACTGCAGGGCAGATTTCCTAAAACTCCGACGACATGGCCCAAGAAGTCGACATAAACGATGGGAATTCGATGCTCCAACAAAGCATATATGGCTTCCGACGTAATCTTGCCGCCCTTATTGACGACGATTTGCTCGATGTTTTGAATGGGCAGACTCTTATGACTTCCATCGGCACTTCCGATGAGCAGGCGATCTCTGATTTTCCGCAAGTAACTGCCGGGCGAGAGCAAGTAGAGGACACTCATGACATCCCTTCTTTCAGGCAATGATACAATACGTTTCACTTTCAATGGCCGTACCGATGGTCTTCATCTTGCGTTCACAGCTCCGGCACAGGGGAACGATAAGGATTGCTTTCTTAGAAGCGTCGTGCGTCAAGGCAATGAGGCGCGTATGGACTTCCGCCATGCCCTTTTCCGTGTTTTCGCACATAAAAACACTGTACTGGATACGAAAAGCAAAACCTTCTAAATACTTGGCGACCTTGGTACGAAGTTTCGTATCCGCAATATCATAGCAAATGAGATACCGCATGGACAGTACCACCTCCCACTCACAAAGAAAATAAAAAAATCAGGACAAGTAAAGACTTGTCCTGTCAGACCCCTTACGGGGATTTGGGGAATACGACATGCTGATGTACGTATTAAGTAAATAGTCTCTCCGGAGGTTTCAGTCCCCCTATGGTACAAACTCCTTTTTCCTAAAAAAGAGTCAATTTAACTCCGGGGATTGGGGTAATACAACCTTGTGTAGATATCTACACTAATATTCCGGAAGACGTGTTTCAGTCCCCCCATGGTACAAACTCCTTTTTCTAAAAGGAGTCTCATTAACTCCGGGGATTTGGGTAATACGACGCTTACAATGCGCTGCTCTGCGATGGCCGCAACGGCATGTTTCAGTCCCCCTATGGTACAAACTCCTTTTTTCTAAAAAAGGAGTCAATTTAACTCAGGGGATTTGGGTAATACGACTCCGCGAAAAATTCGTGGATGTTTTCCTGGCCGCTGACGTTTCAGTCCCCTTACGGGGATTTGGGTAATACGACCCCTGTCCCTCAGTACCCGCTCCCTGACTGGGCCCACAGGCGATTTTTTCAAACCTCCGGCTTTTTTCCTCTTTTCGAGGGACCCGGGTGAAAAATAAAAATCGGGCAGTGTCGATTTTTCCCTTAGTTACGCCATTTATAGCCGTTTTTGAAATTTTCAAACCTAGGCGTTTTTCCCCACCAAAATCGGTTTTCTTTCGGCTAACGTATTACCCTTATTTATATTTAGTATACTTTTTTTTGACTTATTCTGTCAATTGGTCAAAGTTCCCCGGCTTTCCCGATTCACGCCCCGAGATACTTTCCATTCGCCGCAGCAAATCGAGAATCAGGTCTTTGATAGCCTCTGTCGACAGGGAACCTTCGTCTTGAGCGTGGTTGATGCGATTCCGTTCGATGCGAAGCAGGAAGTAATCGTGGAGGATTTCTAAGGTTGCTTTGGCCGGGCGTTTGTAACCGACATAGTCATAGCTCATCATGCGTAAGTAATAGACTTGGCGATTATTCCAAGCGAGCTCTGATTCATAGATCCCCGGAACGTTCCCCACGGACGGTGGCTGATGTTCTAAAAATTCATCGGGCAGGGACAGCAAGGTCTGAAAGAATTCATACGATGCCGTCTTCAAAACGTTATACAGGGCCGTCATCCTGCGATTTTTAAAGTATTCGTCCATCGTAAGATCCCCCTTAGGGCCAGGTTTGACGCGTTCATACATGCGGTGCAAAATGGCATAGATTTTCGGCCACTTCTGTTTTAGTTCCTCCTTCGTCATCTTACCCGTCGTCAAGTCATGGAGAATCTGCGGTCCGAAACGCAATTCTTCCAGCAAGGCTTTGAAATAGGCAGCCTCCTTAGGGTACCGGCGCAGGACATCATCCGTGTCACCGGAGGCTTCAAAGTCGGCAATGATGGTGCGAAGCCTCGTTTCCTGCTTCTTTTTTTCCAATCGGGGAAACAGGCGGTTCAAGTAAGCGTCGCTGTCTGCTTTCGACCATCTTACCGTAAGATCATTCAAAAAATACTGCTGCCATGTTTGGCGAGGCAATTTTTCCCGAATACATTGATTGGGAATAAATTTTTTAATAGGGTAAAAAATATGCCGATCCACCACCTCACCGGGAATCCACTCGCTGCACAAGGTCAGGGCCTGTTGGAGGCAGTCTTTTTCGACGCACCAACGGATGACGTCGAGGTTCGTAACGTCTTCCTTTAAAAGCAAACCGTACTCCCCTCGGAAGACTTCTAACATGCGCAGAAACATGTCTTCCTGATGGGGAACGGCCTCGACCTGTTCAAAGTTCTTCAAGTCTTCGCAGAGTTTTCTGGCCAACGGCACAATTTTCCCGGTCCGGCAGAGGCGTATGGCCTGAGTAAAGTCATGCATGTCTTGCAGCAGCCGCTTCGTTTCCGGCGGCTGTTCCTCCCCTTCCATACAGGCCATAATCTCTCGAGTACTGCCGAAGTTGATGAATTCATCAGTCCCTGAAAGGAGGTGGAACAGCCGACAAATGTCGGTTACATCTTCGACTTGTCGTTCATGGCAGTCAGCCTCAAGGACAGTCGTCGTCCGAATTCCGTAGTGTTTCAAAATCTGCATGACGGCCAGCATCATCGCCGTATGACGAAAAGAGCCGGTAACATCCGCGTGAATCTGTACGCCTTCAGACGGCCCTTTCTGCGCTGCTATAAAGGCACGAATGGTACCGGCCATTTCAAAGACCTGCCCCATTCGATCTCCGGTCTGACCGTGTTCATCGTAGTCGACACGAATACAACGAGCTGCCAATGACTGTATCCGTTCCAGAAAGAGCGATTCATGCGTCAAGCTGCGCTCATGCCCCGCTTCGTCGACATAGCGAAGCTCTTCTTGTGCCCTCTTGTTTGAAAGATAGAACAGATAATCGATTTGTTCTCCCTGCCCTTTTAAGGAAGCCGCTGTCCGGCGAATGGCCGCTTCATTGTCCTGGACGCAGTCGAAGGTCGTCCCATCGATATCTTTATAATGAGAAACAACCAATGTACGATCATGATGAAGACGCACTTCGTTTAAAAACAGCAGCATGATATGTTTCATCGGCTCACTCCTTTTTATGGCAGCCTCATTTCAAGGTCTGCCTCAGTCATCACGAACACGTCAAACCGGTTAAGTCATTCCCGGGCTATCGTCGATTCGCCAGCCAAAGGCAATAACCCGAAAAGCCGCAGAAGATTCCTAAAAAATGATAGCAACTGGCAATCGTTTAGCAAACCCGTCCCATTCTCATGCGGCAGCACACGGATATGCGTTAAAATATTGTTAAAAAATTAGTATCTTTGTATATTATATTTCTACATTGCCGTTACAGAGTCCTGCCAGACCATTAATTTTCACCTGCCGTTCTTTGCAACGAAAACACTCCCTTTGAGGGACGGCTGCCGAAATTTACGGTGTCGTTCCCATTCAAAGGGAGTATTTTTATGTTACGTTCTTATGATTTTGAAAAGTCTTTCATAACTTATTTACGTTTGGCGGCACGTACCCGTTCTACCGTCGGGTTGCCGTCTTTGTCGGTATGGACGGTATCGACGGTGAACCGTTCTAATTCAGGGGCAAATTCGGTGAGAATCTTGTCTGACAGGGTGGCGCCGTTGACCATAGCCCGATACAACATGGCAGCGAATTCGTAACGCGTCATGGGACGGTCGCCGTCAAATCTGCCGTCCGGATAGCCTTGAATCATGCCGTTTCCGGCCAGGGTAGCGACGTATTCATACGCCCAGTGATTCTGGGGGACGTCCGGGAAGAGCTGGAGCTTCGACGTATCGATCTTGCGGCCGGCATTGGAGTCGAGCATGGCCGACTTCATGGCTTCCAATTCACGGCGCAGGTCTTTGATTTCCTTGGCCATGGCTACGCGGGACGTGGAAATGCTGTTGCCCTGACCAAACTTAATGGATACGCCGGCATTCACCATGTTGTTGCCGTTGCCGACGGTTCCGCCGACGCTGAACATGGTGTCTTCATTAGGACGATAGAAGGCGCCGACGGCTACCGAGTTTTCACCGCGGTAGTTGCCGTAACCGGCGGAGAAATCCCATTTGTCATCGGGGTCAAAATCGAGCGGATGAAGGGCTGCCAAGGCGGCAGCACCGGCACCGACTTCATCGATGCGGTTGTCCAGTTGATTTACTTTATTGCCCAAGTGGTTAATGGCCAGGCTGTTCTGGGTAACCTGCTGATTGACGCCTTGGAGCTGTTCTTCCGTAGCGGCACGGCCGACGGTTGCAAAGTCTTTTGCATCGAGGGTCGTATTGGTTAAGCCCGTAACTTCGCCGTCAGCACCATCTAACTCGATAATACCGATTTCGCCCATACCGGTCGTACCGTTCAGGGATACTTTCTTGCCTTCTTCGGTGCCGATGTTCAGCGAACCTTCGCCGCCGTCAACGACGACCTTCGTGTTCCCTTCGCCGAGGGTAATCCGTTTGTTGAGGCCGAACTTTAATTTTGCATTGTCTTTATGTACGAATACGTTCTGGTTGCCTTCGGCATCGACATGGCCGGAAAAGTCAACCGTCGTATTCTTGCTTACATTGGTAGTATCTTCATCGTTAGCCGACACATTCCAACCGGTATAGGCACTGTTTTTAATATCGCCTATGGCAGCACTCAACTGTTCTTCCGTTGCCGCACGGCCTGCTTTCGCGAAATCTTCTGCATCCAGCGTTTTATTGGTTAAGCCCGTAATGTCGCCTTTCGCGCCGTCAATATTAACGACGCCTACATTAGCCTTTCCTGCTTGGCCATCAATAGATACATTCTTTCCTACATTGACTTTAGCATTGTCGCCGTCAATGGTTACCTTATTCTCGCCGGTGCCGACATTAATGCTCGTATTGAGGTCAAAGGTTAAATTCGTTTTATCTTGAGCTACGACAATATTCTTGTGGCCGTCTACCTCTTTACCGGAAAAGTCGACCTTGTCGTTGCTGGCTACAGCAACCCCGTCTGCGCCATTGGCCGATACAGTCCAACCCTTATAGGATTTCTTATCGATGTCAGACATAGCGGCACTGAGCTGTTCTTCTGTCGCGGCACGACCAACTTTAGCAAAATCAGCAACATCGAGAGTCTTATTGGTCAGGCCCGTAATATGGCCTTTGGTGCCGTCAATCTTAATCGGGTTGTTGCCATCTGTGCCGGCGCCGATGGTAACGATGTCGTTCAATTTAAGGTTGTAGTCAGTGACATTCGTTGTGGTATCTTCTGTCGGTGTTAAAACGAAATTATCATCGACGCTCACACTGGCGCCTTTGGCATTAACGGTATATTGCTTCTTGCCGTCTGCATCAGTACCTTCAACGACAGATGCGATGTTTGTACCCGGGGCCACACTACCGCCGGCAGCCGCAATTTGAGCGGTCAAATCATTGGTCAAGTGATAAATCTGCTGACCGTTGATAGCGTCGTAGGAATTGGAGGAAATGCGGCCTTTGGCTACGTTGATGATGCGGCGTTTAGACGATGAACTGTCGCCAACGGAGAGAACGCCGTAAGAGCCATCACTGCTGGAAATGTTCCATTGTTTATTATAGAAATCACCTAAATCAGCTTGAAAAGTTTTTAATTTTGCCGACGTAAATATATCGTCCGCTTTTACTTTACTGCCGTAGCCTAAAGCCGTACTGTACTTGGTATCAGCTTCAACGATTGAACTTCTCCCAATTGCCGTACCACCGGAACTGCTGACCTTAGATTCAGAACCTACGATGGTAGCCCATTTGACATTGTCAGGGACAACTGATTTATAGCCACCAATGAATGAATAATCTGCGCCGGTACCAATGGTTGATTCTGCGCCTATTACGGTTCCATAATAACTGCTGCTCTTAGTCTTATAGCCTACTAAAGATGAGCGATCAGAGCGTTCAGCGATTTCCGCTTGGCTCCCTATTGCCACACTATAACCGGTGTTAACTTTAGTATAATAGCCCATTGCAATTGACCAGCTGATATTGCCCGGTTTTGTAGTTACTGCCGCCCCGGTACCAAAGGCAAAGTTATCTGAGCCTGTTGCATTGGCGCCTGACCCGATTGCTAGTGAACTCGTAGAGTTTGCCTTAGCACCTACACCAATAGCCAGACCACTTTGTGCACCATCTTTAACAGATGCTCCATTACCAATAGCGATACCATTTTCAGCACTACCGCCGACCTTGGATTCATAGCCGAGAGCGACTGCATAGCGACTTAGCTTTTCAGCCGTACCAATGGTTGCTCCATGCCCCAGAGCAATACTGGAGCGCCCGTTAACTTTGGCAGAATAGCCAATAGCTGATCCAAACCAGGTGCCATCATAAACTTTTGAAAAAGAGCCGATAGCCGCGCTATGGGGCGCATCATTCCCGATACTGGCAGAAACCCCACCAATGGCAATGGAGTGGTCAGATTCCTTCCCTACTTTAATATTCGTCCCCATGGCAACGGTCCAGTCCGTTTCATCATCGACTCTGGTCCCATCAGTCCCAATAGCAATGGAATTTTCTGCTTTATCACCAATGGAAACACTGGTACCGATGACGATGCCCCGACCATTTGAATTTATAGTATTGCCCATCTTAGCGCCGGTCCCGATAACGACACTATAAGGAGATTCATTAACTGCGTCCTTACCAATGACAACCGAACCGTTACTGCCCGGCCAGTAGTTAGGTGTCGACGTTGGGAATGGCCCGTTTTTGGCCCCATAACCGATTACGACGGAATCATCGGAGTTCTTACCAAACTCCATATTATTCCCAATGCCCACCGTATTGTCTATACCATTGGTTACTTTATTATTGTGGCCAACAAGAATCGATTTATAGATTCTTCGATCTGAAGTATTCTTATTGCCAAAGATAAGAGACTCCGTTCCGCCTACCAGTTCATTATTGCTACCAATAAGCCACGAAGCATTTAGGCCTGTAAGGACATTACTATCACCGATGATATAATCATTGCCTGTAGAAGTGCCTACGGTATTCTTATCACCGGTAACCTTATTGTTACTGGTATTTACCGTATTTTTATCACCCACGACTTTGTTATTCTCAGCATACTGTCCCATCGTGTTTTCTGTATCGATATGGGCCGTGAAGTTTCCCTTCGCATCGGTGCCTGTCGTCCAGCTCCCGTTAGTAGCGGCTTCTGCTATGCTGCCGACACCGGCCGTCAAGGCCAGCACGGCCAGGACAGCAGCCATTTTCTGTGTAACATGGCTTCCTGACTGTTTGGTGCAGCTGCGAACCAGCTCGGACACTACGACGTAACGATGTTTCACTTTACTCCAAATAACCTTATAAATCCTGTTCATAATAATGTCTCCTTTCCTGGTTGTCTACAGACATGAATTTTTACCGTTTCGTAGTATTATGCGCTTCATGTATGGCAGGCAGGACCTGCATGGCCCGGCTGTTGACTGATTAAAATGACGGCTATAATTTGTCCTGTAATTCAAGGACCTTTCCGTCAGTGAAAGTCATCTTTTGGATGGTGAATTCCAGGGTATAGTTATTGAGCCCGTCGGTATAGACCTTCTTTTCCTTGTCGATGAAGGGGTTCAGGGATTTTTCGCTTTCGCTGTCAAAGGTCCAAATCTTATCGCTGCTGTAGTCGGAAGCAGCGTAGTTTCTGTCGATATGGTCGATTTGGACGGGCAGGGTGACCGCTGTCTTTCCGTCCTTATCCTTGACGTTCAGATAACCCATGACGGAGCTCACCTTTTTATCCGGCGTCGGCAGGGTATAACCGATCTGGAAGCGGATATAATGGGACGGGAAGAAGGAGTTCTGACTGACGATACGGCCGGCGATTCGATTGGATACGTCGAAGGCTGCGTCCATTTCCTTTTTAACAGGTGCATTGATTTCAGCCAATTTTTCCTGTACCGCTTTTTCCTGTTCCTGCATAAATTCGATTAAGTTGGCCACTTCGACGACCTGCCATTCGCCTCCGTCAATGGCCCGCATTTTGATTTTCAGGTCAAAGTCTTTGTCGACCTTCTTATCGTGGAGGGTAAGGGTCACGATGGCAATGTTGCCGTCTATCTGCGTGCTTTTAACTCCGGAATACTCGAGATCCGGCGTATTTAATTTCTGGCTGACTTCCTGAATCGAAGCCTGATTCTTGCCGTCACCTTGAGCCGGCTTTTCAAAGTTCCCCGTTTCGACGTATTTCTCGGTTTCGGTGATCATCGTTTGAATCATGTTTTCTTTGAGGGCCGCGACGATACCGGACACAAAGGCATTAGACGCGTCTTCACCGAGGCTTTCCTGCATGAGATCATCGAAGCCGCGGCTGTACAGAGACTTTAAATCGACATGACGCTTAAAGGTCGGTAAATCGTGGTTTTCAATCGATTTTTTGACGAGGCCCAAAGAATAAGCCGGTGTCTTGACCCAGTAGAGGAAATAAAACAACAAGGCTCCGATAAGAATGACTAAGACCGCAGAAAAACCGATAAGGACCTTGCGGTTCTTTTGAATTGCAAATGACATGATGACATCCTTCCCTTCCATTCGCCCCGCCTTTATTAAAAGCAAAATACTGTATACATATTTACGTTATATTTCTATATAAAATTCATAAATAAAACAAAAATAGTCCCGTTTTCTAAATTTTATTTAAAATAGCAGGCATTATATAACACATTATAAGTTAATTAAGGGCGAATATTTGTATAGCTTTCTTTCTAGTATAACATATTAATTGTCCTAATTCTGTCATAGTTAACATATTTTCACAATATTTCTATGATATTTTTTTAATACAAGAGTATGGGTTCATGCAAACCGGCTATAAATCACTTTGCGTTGAAGACAAGGAATCGAACCAAACGCCGCCAAGAACTTTATAACATCGTCCCTTTAAGACAAGAGACAGACGCAAAACAGCCCTGCTCCACCATCATTTTGATGACGATGAAACAGGGCTGTTAGGAAATACCGGCAATGGCTGCCTACCTTTATTCCGGCTTTATAGTAGACACCATGGCCGCTTTAAATTCATGGACTTCATAGCGAGCCATGTCGTCCTTAGAAAACACGTCTTCGGCGAGGATGGCGTCAAGTTCTTCCCGCGAAGTCAGGTTGGACAGCATGATGCCGGCCTTAGGAATATCGATGTAGGGCCCGACGAGGACGAAATGTCCCAGATTAAAATGTTTGGTAAACCATTCCGCATGCTGCTGAAATAAAGATTCTGCCCGGTCCTGAGGAATGTTTTCCGGATTCAAGTATTCGCTGATAATAAACATGGTGCATGACCTCCTTTTCAATGGCTGAGTCGCTTTGATACTTACAGCTTACAGCATGGAGTTTAGTCCGGGCAAGGCGTTGCTTAGAAAATTTTGACATCTTTCGTCAGTTTCGGAGAGAAGGATTTTTATGTCGCATGTCGAATTTGTAACATATGGATTCTTTTTCAGACCTGATAATTTATGTACGATTGAAGTGAAGACTGTTTCCCCATAGGGATTTACTAAAGGAGGCGTTTTGATGAAGTGGAAGAAAGTTCTTTGTACCGGCCTTTTTGCAGGCCTTTTGACGGTGACGGGCATGACGGGATTTGCCCTTGATTTGACCAAGGAAACCGACGTGATCAGCCGCAATCCGTCCAACGTCTATACGATGTACCTCGGCATGTCCGATGCAGAATTCAAAAAGAATTTTTCCGGCGTTACCGGCTGGAACTATAATAACTCGACGCAGACCAAGATGTGGAAGCTGCCGAGTATTTTAGAAGCCTACGACAACGGCCAAATCGGCATCGTCCATACGTATGGCCGCTCTGAAAAGCACGACACGGTGCCCTACGTCATGAAGCGCGAAGCCCTGGAGGCTGATTTTAAAAAGGGCCGGCCTTTAGGCAATTATTCCGCTATACTGAAGATGACCGTCAAATCGGATGATGTAAAAAAGCTGAAGCCCGATGACGTCTCAACCATCATGCAAGAAGGCCTTTCGGATTTTAAATTGGCCGCCGACAATATGACCAAAGCCTTAGGAAAAGGGCCGACGGGTTCTCGTTATCTCGACGGGCAGCTCAACGGAACCGCTTTTGCCAAGCAAATCATCTACACCTGGGATACCAGCAGCCGCTCGGGATATTCCTTAAGTATTACCTACAACATCCCCCAGCCCATCGACCGCAGCCGTCCGCAGCCCGTCGATTATACAGAGCATCCCGAGTTTGACCCGGAAGACGTCATCATTACGCAGCTCGTAATGCAGCACTACGACTGGGATTTGGAAGACAAGTAGGAGGTTTCTATGTTCGATATCTTGAAGACCATCGGCGAAATCCTTATCGCCATCTGGGTCCTCCGCTATTTGATTCACATATACAATACCCTCGGCCGCACTCGCGAGCCCGTCCGCAAGGCTCTGGCCGATATTTCGACGTATAAGGCCCAGCGCGAAGCGACGCTCTATCACCTCTACGTCATTGCCGAGCAGTTCAGCCAACGCGAAAGCAATACCCTCACGCAAGCGAGCCTGGCGAACATGTCTCGTCAAAACGCTAATTTCCAGGCCTTAGCCGCAGCTTATCCGGAGCTGAAGTCGAATCAGACCTATCAGTCCCTCATGGACAGCGTGAAAGCCTTGGAAATCCGGATTCAAGAAAGCCGCCAGGAATATAATCAGGCCGTCAGCAACTATCAGACCCTGCGCAGCCAGATTCCTTACTGCCTGCTGGCACCCCTCTTTGGCTTTAAGCCTGCCGAATACAATCAAAAAGAAAAGGATCTCGAAGCCGATCCCGCCGAAATCAAGACGGCTCCGGAAGCACCGCCGCCGGTCATCGAAAGCCCGGTCAAGGAGGTTATGCCGGAACCGGTCTATCATTGTCCCAAATGCCAGTCTGAAATCCATCAGCTGAAGGGAAAATTCGGTCCCTATTGGCGCTGCGAAAACCCAAAATGCAAGGCCGACTTTACCGACGACGACGGAAAACCGGTCATCCGCCTTTGCCCGACCTGCGGCACCGGCTATCTGCACAAACGGACCCTGTCCCACAAAGATTACTGGACGTGCAGCAACTACCCGGAATGCAAGGCCAAGTACCCTGCCGATACGGCCGTACTGACCGAGGCGGCAGCCGACGATTGAACCATACCGGGACGGACGGTTCTATGAGATTCCGGCCCGCTGCCGTCCGAAAAGCCTTCATTGACAAATACCGACGGTTGTCGGTATAATGAACGGGTAATTAATTCAATAACAGGACTTCTAGTGGCGCTAGAGGCTTCGGCAAAAGAAATAGCTATGTACGCTAATGGCGTATGTTCGGCTATTTCTTTTTTTGTTTCAAGGCCGATTTTTCGTTCCGATTGCCAAAAGACAGATTCTGTCATTGGACCTATTCTAGTTTTCCTTAAAGGAGGGTTTAACGAACATGTCCCAACCTCAATCAAACGGACTTTTAGAACGATTATTCCATTTATCTGAACATAATACGACGGTGCGGCGCGAATGCCTGGCAGGTCTTACGACCTTCGTCTCCATGGCTTACATTCTCTTCGTCAATCCCATCATCTTAGGCGATGCCGGCATGGATCCCGGTGCCGTCTTTACGGCGACGGCCTTATCGGCCATCATGGGCTGCCTGCTCATGGGCTTTTTGGCCAACTCCCCCATCGCCATTGCCCCGGGCCTCGGCGACAACGCCTTTTTCACCTATTCCATCGTCCTGGCCATGGGTATGCCTTGGCAGCAGGCCATGGGCGGCGTCTTCATTGCATCCATCTTATTTACCTTGGTATCCTTATTCAAACTGCGTGAAATCATCATCGACGCCATCCCTCAGGACTTAAAGTACGCCATGGCTGCCGGTATCGGCATCTTCATCTCCTTCGTCGGCCTTCAAGGCGGCGGCATCGTCATGGCCGACCCGTCATCGATGGTCGCCATCGGCTCCTTTAAGGTCGCTACGACGTGGCTGACCATTTTCGGCATCTTCGTAACGGCCATGCTCATGGCCAAGAAGGTTCCCGGTGCCATCTTTTACGGCATCGTCCTGACGGCTGTTTTGGGCCTTGTCACCAATCTCATCCCCTTGCCGGACAGCATCATTTCCATGGCTCCGAGCCTGGAACCGACCTTTGGCGTCGGTGTCGCCAATATGGGCGCCATCGTCACCGACCCGCAGATGTGGGCCGTCGTCGTCATCTTCTTCCTGGTCGCCTTCTTCGATACGGCCGGAACCCTGATCGGTCTTGCCCAGCAGGCCGGCATCATGCACGACGGCAAGATGCCCCGCATCGGGAAAGCCCTCATGGCCGACTCCTTGTCCATGCTCGGCGGGGCCGTCATGGGAACGACGCCGACCGCCGCTTACGTCGAATCGTCGGCCGGCATTGCCGTCGGTGCTCGGACAGGCCTTACGGCTATCGTCGTCGCCATCCTCTTTGGCTTCAGCATGATTTTCTCGCCCCTCTTGTCGGTCGTTACGGCCCAGGTCACAGCGCCGGCCCTGATCATCATCGGCGTCCTCATGACGTCGTCTCTCCGCGAAATCCACTGGGATCAATTTGAAACGGCCTTCCCGGCCTTCTTAGTCATCATCGGCATGCCCCTGACCTTTAACATTTCCTACGGCATCGCCTTCGGCTTCCTCTTCTACCCGATTCTGATGACCATTGCCGGCCGCCGGAAAGAGCTGAATCCCCTCATTTGGGTCATGTTCGTCCTGTTCCTGATCCTGCTCTATACCTTGACGATTCTTAAATTCTAAGGAGGTAGCCCTATGCTTACGAAAGAATTATTATCCGACTATATCGATGCCGGCGCAGCTAAAATCAAGGCCGACCTGGCCATCGTCGGCGGCACCCTTATAAACGTCAACACCGGCGAATATTATAAGGCTGACGTCGCCATGTATAAGGGAAAAATCGTCGCCGTTGAAAGTGATATTTCCGACTACATGGGCCCTGACACCAAGACCGTCGACGGGACGGGAAAATATTTGGCCCCGGGCCTCATCGACTGCCATATCCACGTGGAATGCAGTAAAATGAGCATGACCCGCTTTGCCCAAGCCGTCGTCCCCTGCGGCACGACGAGCATCGTAAGCGGCCTTGACGAATACATTTCCGTCATCGGCGTCGACGGCTTAGGCCCGATTTTTGAAGAAATCGAAGCCTCGCCCTTGAAGGTCTTTTGGGCCTTGCCGTATAAAACGCCGTACACCATTCCCGTCTCGACCATCGCCTACAATGTCACGGCCAAGGATCACGCCAAATACCACCAGGACCCGAACTGCTACGGCATTTGGGAACTCGTCCGCGAAGCCGTCCAAACGAAGGATCCCGATACCCTCGAAGCTTTGGTCTTGGCTCAAAAATACCATCGCCCCATCTTCGGCTGCAGCCCCCTGGCCCGCGGCAAGGACCTCAACGAATATCTCATGAGCGGCGTCCGCGTCGACCATGAAAGCTACGATCATCAGGAATTTTTAGAAAAGGCCCGCAAAGGGATGCACACCATCATCCGCGAATCGGCAGTCACCAAGTTCCTGAAGGAAAATGTCCGCGCCATCACCGAAGGGGCCCCGGGCATCGCCCGCCACACCAGCTTCTGCTCAGACGACGTCCACGCCCGCGGCATCTTAAAGACCGGCCATATCGACAACATGGTCCGCCTGGCCATTGCTGCCGGTCTCGCACCGATGACGGCCATCCAGATGGCCACCATCAATGCTGCCGAAGCCTATGAAATCGACGACCGCGTCGGCTCCATTGCCCCCGGTAAAGATGCCGATATCCTCCTCGTCGACCAGCCCGGGACCTTCACCGTCGAAACGGTCATCAGTAAGGGCATGGTCGTCACTGAAAACAAGAAAAACGTCTTCACCTACACCGTACCGGCTCGCGATGCAGCCCTGCTGAATACGGTACAGCACGAAAAGATGCGTCCCCTCGACTTTGCCTACCACGTCGACCTCAAAGAAGGGACGGCCGTCGTCGAAACCATCGACAGCGTCGGTCCTTTCATGCGCAAACGCCGTGACGTCGAACTCGAAGTCAAAGACGGCATCGTTCGCCCGAGTGCCGAAAAAGACGTGGCCTTAGTTTCGGTCATCGAACGCTACGGCAAAAACGGCAACGTATCGAAAGGCTTCATCTCCGGCTGGTCCCTCACCAAGGGCGCCATTGCCACGACGGCTGCGATGACAACAACCTCGTCGTCGCCGGCGCCAACTACGAAGACATGGCATTGGCAGCCAATACCCTCATCGAAAACGGCGGCGGACAGGTCGTCGTCCTCGACGGAAAGATTGTATCCTTCCTGCCCCTGCCCATTGCCGGCATCGCTTCCGACATGACGCCGGAAGAACTGGCTCAGAAAGAAAACGAACTCGATGAAGGGGCGAAAACCCTCGGAAGCCGCCTGCCGGACCCGATCTTCTACCTCTCCTTCCTGCCCATTACGGCCATTCCCGACCTTGCCATCACCGACGGCGGCAACGTCGATTACACAAAACTTTCTTACTTCGACCCCATTTTACAACTGAAACCGTAATTTCTCAGCAAAACAAAAAAATTATAATTATCCGATACAAAAAGCGCCCCCATGACATAGATCAACTACGTCATGGGGGCGCTTTCATAAGATACCGTTCAAGATATCCTTGCTAACAGTTATAAAAAGATAATCATATCACCGATCATAATGCGCGGAACTTTTTCACCTTCCAAGGCGATTTGGCCAGGCATTTCAGCTTTTTTCCCGATTCCAAAAACGAGGGTACAGTGTCCATGTTCCTTCAAAGTCTGATTGGCTTCTGAGCCGACGTCACTGACCTGATATTCTTCATCGGCAATGAGCAGCTTGTCGCCGACTTCAATCGGCTGGGTCAGTGTACTCTTCGTATGGGACACGACCATATTTTCATACGCATAGGGAACGTCGTTATCGAAGATAATAATGCTGTTTCGTATTTTCATAAAGGAAAGGACCGATTCCCCAATGGCGGTGACTTTTGCTTCGTATTTCATAATAGCAGCTCCTTTCGGTACATCTTTAACAGATAGTTTCCAGCGTGGGTCATATCGCTGTCGCAGAGGCTAAGCGAATCGCTTTTTCTGTATAGCCTAAAATATAACAGATATTCCCAGCGTTAGCAAGATTGCCGTAACAGAAGCTAAGCAAGTCGCCACGGTATATGATTTTAAGGCTCCTTCTACGGTCAGGCCGAAGTATTCCTTAACAATCCAGAACCCGGAGTCCGTAACGTGAGAGAAGCAAATGGCACCGGATCCGACAGCCAGGCAAACAATGGCCGGATCCAATCCGGGATACTGCGGCAGCAGCGGCAAGACGATGCCGGCAGAGGTCATCATCGATACCGTAGCAGAACCTACAGAGAATCGCATGATAGCCGCAACGACCCAGGCTAAAATCAAAGGATTCATATGGATTGACATGAGAATGGAACCTAATTGAGTTCCCAATCCGCTATCCAATAAGATTCGATTGAAAGCCCCGCCGGCGCCGATGACCAGCAGAATACCGGCAACCGGTCCGAAAGACTGTTCCGTGAATTTCAACAATTCTTTCATCATGCGCCCGCGATGAAGCCCCAAAGACCAGTAAGCAAAGAATGCAGAAATCAAGAGTGCCGTAATCGGATTGCCGATGAAGTCGACAATCATACTGGCTTCGGTTCCCTTCCACGGGGAAAGATCGAATAAGGTTTTGGAAACCATGATAATCATCGGCAAGAGTATGGTCAGCAGGGTAATGCCAAAGTTCGGCAATTCACTGTCAGGGACTTCCTCGTACGTTTCGCGTACCGAGTCCATATCCGACGAAATCCGCTTATGAATGAGGCTGGTCCAAATAGGACCGCCGACAGCTGCGCAGATGGTACAAATCAAAAGGCCCAGTAAAATAACCTTGCCGACATCGGCTCCCAAGGTATCTACGATGGCCATAGCAGCCGGATGAGGCGGCAGCATGCAGTGGACAACCTGCAGGGATACGCCGATGGGAACCCCGATGGCAATGATGGATAGACCCGTGGCCCGGGCGACACTAATGACCAGTGGAATCAACAGGACAAAGCCAACTTGGAAAAAGACGGGGATCCCGGTAATTAAGCCGACAAACATCATGGCCCAATTGGCTTTTTTCTTGCCAAATCGATTGATAAGCGTCCGTGCCAGCCGTTCGGCCCCGCCGGACGTTTCCAGCATTTTCCCTAAAATACTGCCAAAGCCCAATACAGTGGCTAAAAAGCCGAGCGTACTTCCCATACCGGCTTCAATGGATTTACAAATTTGCAGCAGCGGCATGCCGGTTACAAAGCCGACGAAGAAGCAGGCGATGACGAGGCTGACAAAGGCATGTAAATGAAGCCTCATGATTAAAACGACGACCAATATAATGGCAGCCAACAGTGTTCCGACTAAGAAAATAAGGTCCACGATAAGTCCCCCCTATTCAGATAAATCAAGCCAAGGTAAATAAGAGGCTACCACGTCTGTCATGGTGTGTTCGGCCGCTTTGGTTACCTCTTCAAAACGCGTGTTTTCACCCATATGTTCCGCCAAGAAGGTCCTGGCGGCCTTCACACCGGCTGTCGATACTTCGGTGTTGATATTAACTTTCCGAATGCCAAGTCGAATGGCTTTTTGCAAGTCCTCTTTGGGAATGCCCGAACTGCCATGCAGTACCAAGGGCGTCGCAACGGCCTGTGCAATGTCTGCCAGCCGCTTGAAGTCGAGCTTCGGCGTTCCTTTATAGATGCCATGGGCATTGCCGATGGCGATGGCAACGGCATCGACTCCGGACGCCGCCGTATAGGTCAACACATCCCGGACTTTCGTATGGGTATCTGCATTTCCGACAGGCCCCTGGCCCGTTTCCTCATTTAAGTACCCCAGCTCTCCTTCAACGCTGACATTGACGGCGTGGGAAATCCGAACAATTTCGGCGCTTCGGGATGCATTTTCGGCGACAGGAAGATGGGATCCGTCGTACATGATGGAGGTAAATCCTGCCCGTATCGCACGAATGACATTGCTTTCCTTTTTGCAGTGATCCAAATGAAGGACGACAGGTTGACTCGAGGTATTACTATAAAATTTCACTAATTCGGCCATGGCTTCTATTGGCATATGTTGGTCGTATTTTTCACCAAAAGAAAGGATCACGGCATGATTCGAGGCCTCAGTCGCTTTCAATACGGCTTGTAACGATTCTACATTGTACACATTGAAGGCTCCGACAGCCGTTTTCTTCGCCGAGGCCGCTTTCAACATCGTTCGTAAGTTAATCAGCATCGGGCATCACCTATCGCTTGCTTAACATGGATACGACATCCCGCAGCGTCGTTACCGCACCGACATTCCCCGGGAAGATAATGTACGCCATATCAGGGAATTTTGCTTCGGCGCCTGTTTTCCAAACCGGAATCCCCGGGGATACCTGGCCCAAAACCAAGGCTTTTTTTACCCCCAGGCCTTTCGTACCGACGTCACTGGACGTGATCCCGCCTTTGGCAATCAAGAAGGCCGGCTGAACGGAGAGGCGATGAACAATGCTGGTAATGGCTTCTGAAATTTTAACAGAAATCCGTAAGGATTCTTCTTCCGACCCGGCATCGAAACGTTTCCGTCCCGTATAGACGGCAACTGTCGTACCTGCCTTGATAGCTTCTTCTGTCGTCTTTACGATGCGCTGTAATTCGGCTTCCAGTTTTTCCGGTTCCAATACCAAGAGGTGATTGAATTCGATGAATTTCACCTGTTGGCAGGTCTTTAATTCATTCAATTGATCCGTCGTCTTCTTGACATGAGAGCCGATAATGATCAACCCGCCATTGGTATTTCCTTTTACAATGAGTTCTTCTTTTTGGAGAAGGGCTTTATCGGGAACGTTGCCGATAACTTTAGGCCAGGCAGCTGCCGTACGGAAGAGGAAGTTCTTCCCGGCTTTCAGCGCCCGAATCATGGCAATGGCAAAGACTTGTACATCTTCGTAATCGACGGCATTGACGATGACTTTGTTGAAGTCTTTTACTGCCATCAGCTGTTTTTCGATTGCATCGACGCGGAGATTTCGTAAATCTTCTAAGGAAATATACGTCGTATCGGCAGCCTTATAAGCCCCTTTTGTCTTTTCTTCAATGTAAGCACCCATTTCAGAAGCCGTATAGCCAAAGGTCTTATCCTTGGCAAATTCCGTGTCGCCGGCAGGAACCAGATTGTCCCCTTCTTGGACATAATGGATGTTGCCAATAGTAAAGCGACCCCCTTCTTTGAAGAAAGGCATTAAGACTTCGCCGTCGATAAGGCCATGATGTTCGCCTTCCAGTGTCTTACGAAGGGTATCGGTTTCTAAAGGATAGTGACCGCGCAGGGTCGAATCACTGCGGCTGATAATCATGAAGTCTTTTCCTGTTTTTTTCGCTTCCGCTAAGACTCGTTCGGCAATCGTCTGATGGACTTCTTGTGTATGAGCCGCGGAGAAAGCTCGTGAATTAGTCAGGATAAAGAATATCGAATTATCTTCTGCAAAACCGTCGGCAATGCTTTCCGGAGACCAATCGGTATATACATGAATGCCGTTAACCGTTTGTACCCCCGTCGGATCATCGTCGAGAACGATGATTTTTTTATGGAAGTCCTTCATTTCGTCGGCTAATAATTTTTTTACTTCTTCGGGATGGCCCTCAGGAATCCGGGCAAAGAGATCTTTCTTTAATACACTCATGGCTATCGCTCCTTATTCTTCGTTCGTTTTAACAATGACGCCGGAAATATTTTCATAGAATTGGACAATGCCGCTGTGATCGTCCATCAAATGGCCGGTAGATTTCAGACTGTTCATGATTTGCTGCAAACTGCTGGTCAGGATGAGCGGTAAGTCTAACCCGTTGGCCGTAGCCATAACATTATTGATATCTTTTAAGTTGATGCGAATCGGTCCGCCCGGTTTAAAGTTACGGCTGTACATCATCGGAGCTTTGGCATCAAGAACTGCGCTTCCTGCCAAACCGCCGCGAATGGCTTCATAGACTTTTTTCGGGTCGGCCCCTGCTTTCGTTGCCAAAATAAGGGCTTCCGATACCGCCGCGATATTCAGATTGACGATAACCTGGTTTGCCAGTTTCGCAATGGAGCCGCTGCCATTAGGACCGATCAACGTAATGGAAGAGCCCATGGCTTCAAATACATCGTGAACTTTGTCGACGACTTCCTGCTTGCCGCCAATCATAATGGCCAAGGTGCCGGCGACAGCCCCCGGTTCACCACCGCTGACCGGCGCATCTAAGAAGTGGCAGCCTTTACTTTCCGCAAGCTTGGCAAATTCCTGAGATTCAATGGCCGTAACCGAACTCATATCGACAATGACGGCGCCTTCCGGGATACCGGCCAACACACCGTCTTCCCCTTCTAAAAGGGAGCGAACGATAGGACCGCTGGGAACCATCGTAATGACAACATCTTTGCCTTGTGCCGCCTGTTTGGGAGACGTACCGGCAAGCGCTCCGGCTTCTGCCATTTCTTGAACGGCAGCCGGGAGAATATCGTAGGCTGTGACTTCAAAACCTGCCTTTAACAAATTCTTTACCATCGGTTTTCCCATAATACCTAAGCCGATAAATCCGATTTTTTTCATTGTAATTACCTCCTGAAAATTAAGTGATATGTAACATACTACTTATTTTAAAAATAATTACGCACTTTTAGTAGTGCGTAGCATACTACTTTCAGTGAAAGTAAAACGCAGGAATCCTGCGCCGTACTTCTATAAGGAGCCCTTCGCCCCTAACACAATAGCCGTCTCTTCCATATGCTTTCGAAAGGCAGATGCTGCCCTATCGCTATCACCGGTCAAGATAGCATCTAAGATTTGCTGATGTTCTTCATACGCCTTCCCATGGCGATGTGTACTTCGAAGGGAATGAACCGTCGCCAATTCGATCTTCGTACGCATCAGGTTCGCCATGCGAGATAAATAGGCATTCTGAGGGAAATCTACAATTAAATGATGAAACTTAATATCGGCCTTCATGAATTCGTAATGGGACTCATCGTCTTCAGAATATCCGGCTTCTGTCTTTTGACATTCCATCAATGCAGTGACCGTCTCCTGCCATCGCTTGTCATGGGGATGATTGGCAAGACACAGCACCGCGTAGCCTTCAATGGCCAAACGGGCCTGCAAAATTTGCCGCAAGTCATCGGGAGAGGTTGCTTTCACACCAAATCCACGATTATTAAAAATCTCAATGAGGTCATCATTCTTCAGCTGTAATACAGCTTCGCGTACCGGCGTGCGGGATACATTCAGCTTGTCGGCAAATTGTTTTTCTGAATAAACTTCGCCGGGCAATAACTCCCCTTTCACAATGGCTTCTTTTAAGTATTGATAGATTTGATCTTTATACGATACTTTTTTTAACATGATGAACTCCTTCGTCGGTAACTCGTATCTTGTATGTAGCATACTACTAACGTAAAAAAAAGTCAAGAAGATTTCAATTGTTTTACATTGAATTTTTCCAGTGCTTTACATGTTCTATATGTTCTTTTGGTATGCTGTAAAAAATAGACTAAAAGGTGGGATTTTTATGGCAAAGACTTATGTGCTCGATACGAATGTCCTGATTCAGGCTCCGTATGCTATGCAGTGTTTTGAAGATAATCATGTCGTTATTCCCCTGGTTGTCGTGGAAGAATTGGATGGACTGAAAAAAGCGGATGGTGAACGCGGGTTCAATGCCCGGCAAGCCATCCGCTTTTTGGAACGTTTAAGGCTCCGCGGCAACTTACTGGACGGCGTAGCCCTTGATAACGGCGGCATGGTACGTATCGAGATTAACTGCGTCCATGAGGCGCTGCCGGAATCGCTGCCTGACGATCAGGCCGATAACCGAATTCTCAAAGTCTGCTGCCACCTGCAAAGCTGTCAGCCCATTTTGGTCACCAAAGATCTGGTGCTGCGGCTCAAAGCCCAGGTGCTGAATATTGAAGCTCAGGATTTCAGTACGGAACAGGTACTGCCCGAAAAGAACGGCTATACCGGCCGTCAGACCTGCTACGTCCCGGAAAGCGACTTCGATTCCTTTTTAGAAGAAGGCATCGATGCCGGCCGTCTCTACCAAATCGACGACCATGCCCAGCGTTATGACGTTACGGTGCAGGAAAATGAATTCATCATCTTACAGGCCGACGCCTCCCTTCGCAAGACCCACTTAGGACGGGTCCACAAAGGGCGCGTCATCCCCCTGACCTACAGCCGCGTTTCCCCCTATGGCATCAAGCCGCGAAATGCAGGCCAGTACTTTATGCAGGAAGCCTTGATGCAGTCGGCCGAAGAAGCACCGTTAGTCATCATCAAAGGCCAGGCCGGCACGGCCAAGACCTTCTACTCGTTGGCCGTCGGTCTTGAAAAGATTATCAACCATCCGACGGGCGAATACCGGCGTATCCTCATCTGCCGGCCGAATGCCCAATTCGACTCGGATATCGGCTTTTTGCCCGGCGATGAACAGGAAAAGATTTCGCCCCTCATGCGGCCTATTATCGACAACCTGGAACAGCTCATCGACAGCAATGAAGCCGAACGCTATGAAAACGAAAGAGAACTGGCCGAAAAGATTGAAGAAATCTTCGACCGCCACGTCATCCAGACCGAGGCGCTAAACTTCATCCGCGGCCGGTCCCTGGAAAAGACGTATCTCATCATCGACGAAGCGCAGAACATGACGCCCAATCAGGTCAAGGGCATCATCACCCGGGCCGGCAAAGGCACAAAAATCATCCTCGTCGGCGACCCCAACCAGATCGACCGTCCCTTCCTCGATGAACGGACGAACGGCCTTACTTATGCCGCCGGCAAGATGAAGGGCAGCCCCTTATGCTACCAACTGACCATGCGGGCTGATGAATGCGAACGGTCCCCCTTAGCCCTGGACGCCGTTCAGCGCTTATAGTTTTTTTACGATTACGGTTTCAGGTACTGTTGGGAAATGGCCGGATTCCACGAGCAGCAGCCGCCCGTTTCTTTTTCAAAGCGCCAGTGCTGGCGGACGTCGGGATACTTTTCGTGATCGACTTCGCTGAGGAACATCTCTAAAGGGCGGATGAAGTCGCGGTATTCTCCGTACAAGGTCTTATAGACGACGTACGTTTCCTTCGTTGCGGCATCGTCGGCCAGGCCGATGATACGGTACCGTTTCTGCTTAAAATGACGCCACGTTTCCCCCGGTTTTGGCAGTTCTCGGCCGGCTACAAAGGCGCTGAGGGCAGCCAAGGACGGTAGAAAAGCGGCGGCTTTCACCCACTTGGCATCGACGAAGCCTTGACGGCTCATCGCTTCCAAGAAGGCCTTCAGGGGCTGATAATAGCCGTTAAAATCGAGGAAAGCGAATCGGCCTTTGAGGTGACCGAGTTTTACTTCACTCATGACCTGGCTGATTTCTTCTAACGTGCCGAAGCCTCCGGGAAAAGCCAAGAAGATGTCGCCCAATTCCATCATCTTCGCTTTGCGTGAAGCCATGTCCGGTGTGACGATAAGCTTTGTCAGGCCCTCCTGTTGGAGCGCCGTATCGATAAACTCCTGAGGCTCTACGCCGATGACGGCGCCGCCCTTTTTTAAGGCTCCGGCAGACAAAGCTCCCATGAGCCCCGTTCGGCTGCCGCCGTAAATCAAGGTATGTCCGTGCTCGGCAATCCAAGCTCCCAAGGCCGAGGCGTAGGCTTCATAACTGGGATCGTTTCCCCGGCTGGCGCCGAGATAGACAGTGATGTTCATCGTGTTTCCCTTCTCTCCTCTATATTCATGGCCTTGACGGCCATTGTATGCTACAATAATACTATCTATTATAGCATATGTGAGGAGTATTCCGACGTATAAATGTCAGGAAAAACCGCAGCTGTCCGGCAAGTTTTATCGGCGATAGAATTTCACGTCAAGAGAAGAGATTTCGGTCGCGGTGATCCGTGCCCTTAAGGATTTTATATCCCGCGACGAGCTGATGCTGCTGGCCGACAGGCGGTTCATAAAAGAGCTTCACCTATCGAGGTATACGTAAAAGGCGTATTCACAAGAAACTTCTTGCGAAACGCCTTTTTCTTATCTATGCGAAAACGAAAGGAGCCGATCCCTTGCCTAAAGAAACAGATGCACCCAACTTTTTTATCGGCCGCAGCGACACCATTGCCAACAATGATAAATTATCCCATAAATCCCGCCAAAGCCTGTATACGGCCCGGGCGGCCAATACGGTCGACGCCTATCGCTCGGACTGGAATGACTTCTGCGACTGGTGTGCCTACCACGAGATGTCGTCCTTTCCGGCAGAACCGGAAACGATTGTCAACTACATCAATGACCTGGCTGACAATGCCAAGGCCAACACCATTGCCCGACGCATCAGTGCCCTCACGGAAAATTTCGATGCCGCCGGTGTCAAAGACAATCCCTGCCGCTTTCCCATCGTCCGCAACGCCCTGCGCGGTATCAAGCGCATGAAAGGCACGATTCAGCACGGCAAGGCGCCGGTCCTCTTCGACGATATCAAAGAAATGCTGACCTTCCTCGAAGGCAAGGACATCCAACAGATTCGGGACCGGGCCATCTTATTGGTCGGCTTTTACGGTGCCCTGCGCCGGTCGGAACTGGCCGGCATCGACGTCGAAGACTTGAAATTCACCCGCCTGGGGCTTTTAATCACCCTGCGCAAATCGAAGACCGACCAATTCGACCAGGGCCAGATGATCGCCATCCCCATGGTAAAGGATACGAATCTCTGCGCCGTCACGGCGTTAAAGAATTGGCTCGACATGAGCGGCATTACGACGGGCCCCGTCTTCCGCGGTCTGACTAAAGGACACCATATCCGCAAGACGCGGATCTCCGATAAGGCCATTGCCCTCATCGTCAAGCACTATGCCGAACTCATGGGCATGAACCCCGATGATTACGGGGCCCACAGCCTGCGCCACGGCTTTGCCACGTCGGCCGCCCAGCACCACGTCGAGGAACGGCAGATCATGCGCCAGACCCGCCATAAGTCACAGGCTATCGTCCGCCGCTATATCGACGAAGCCGACCGCCTCGTCGACAGCCCGATTTTAAAAATTACAGAAGATAAGTCTTAAGGGACCAGCTGTGCAGCCAAGACCTGCCGCACATGACCGGCCTTGCCGGCGGCGACGGGCAGGCGCAGGACTTGACCGGGCTGGATGGCACGATCGCCGGTCAGTTTATTTTCGTCGAGGATGGACTGGATGACCTGACGTACATCCGTATCCTCATCGACGACGACCGATGCCAGCTGCCAAACGGTCTGTCCCGGTTCGACGCGAACGGAAACGTATTCCTGTGAAGGCTGATAGCTCCAGCCGATTTGGGTGCACATAAAGATAGCCAGGCCAATCAAGGCGACATATTTCAGTAACGGGCCTCTCCCTTTTCGTCTTCTTCTCATGGTTATCACTCCTAAGTAAAAACGAACGTTCTAAGAACAAGTGTTCGTCGACGCCCTTATTATAGCTTCGAACAGTTGTTCCTGTCAAGGCGATTTGAACAAATGTTTGATTTTTTTCGGTATTTTCGGTATAATGTGACTAGCTATACTGGAATGATTGTAACTTGCCAGAGACTGGAGTGACTATATATGATTACCAATGAAAAAATGCTGACGACCCGTCAAAAACAGATATTAGAATACATCCGCACCTGTGTCCACCAATTCGGCTATCCCCCGTCGGTACGGGAAATCTGCAAAGAAGTCGGCCTCAGCTCGACGTCGACGGTCCATGGTTACCTCCATCGATTGGAAGACCTGGGCTATATCCGCCGCGATCCGGCTAAGAACCGAACGATCGAACTCCTCGACGAAGGTTCGTGGCGTTCGAAGAAAATCGTTCCCCTGCCCCTCGTCGGCCAGGTCCGTGCCGGAGCTCCCATCTTTGCCGAGGAATGCGTCGAAGATGTCTACCCCTTCCCGGCTGATTTTATCGGCAATGACGACTGCTTCATGCTCATCGTCCAGGGGGACAGCATGAAAAATGCCGGCATCCTCGAAGGGGACCAGCTCATCGTCCGTCATCAGGACACGGCAGAAAACGGTGAAATCGTCGTCGCCCTCATCGACGATGAAGCGACGGTAAAGCGTTATTTCCGTGAAAAAGATGCCATTCGACTCCAGCCGGAAAATGATGAATACGAACCGATTTACACGCGAAACTGCAAGATTCTCGGCAAAGTCGTCGGCCTCTACCGTCAATATTAGGAGGTATCTCTATGGTTGATGTTGCTGCGGCAGCTGGCAACAGTGCGCTCTTTGACGGCATCCGCCCGGAAGACCGGTCAGCCATGCTCACCTGCCTCGGCGCCCAGACGAAGACCGTCCGGAAAGGGGAATTCTTGGTTCTGGCCCAAGACGAAGTCCGCTATATCGGCGTCGTCCTGAGCGGTGAAATCCACATGATCCACGAAGACCGCTGGGGTGACAAGGCTGTCTTGGCCGTCATCAAAGAAGGCGGCCTCTTTGGGGAGACCTTCGTCTGCGCTACGATATTGCAGTCTTTAGTCACCTTCCAAGCCGTCAAGACGACGACCTTCCTGACACTGCCCTTTCAAAAAGTCCTCCACGTCTGTACCCAGGCCTGTCCCTTCCATCATCGGCTCATCGAAAATATGCTGCACCTCATTGCCGCAAAGAACGCCCAGCTCATGGAAAAGCTGGAAGTCGTCTCGAAAAAGACCCTGCGCAAAAAACTGCTGACGTACTTTTCCTTCCAATCGGAAAAGGCCGGCAGTTCGACCTTCACCATTCCCATGACGCGGATTCAGCTGGCCGACTATCTCTGTGCCGACCGAACGGCCGTCGCCCGGGAAATGTCACGCATGAAAGAAGAAGGCCTCATCGATGTAAATCAGCAGACCGTTACCTTAAACTAAATACAAAAAAGGAGTACTGCCAGCCATTGGCGGTACTCCTTTTTACATGCCTGATATTCACTTATTTTTTCAAAGCCAGGCCGTCGTGGAAGGCTTTGCCGACGACGGGGCCGATAAGGCGGTACGTCTTGGTACTGCTGTCGTACATGATGGGCTGGAGCTTGTCATAGTCGACGAGGCCGTCGGTGAGGACCGATTCATCGGCTTGCTGGGCTACGATTTTTCCGACGAGGATCCCCGTTTCGTCATCATAGCTCTTGCATTCGCATTCGAGGGTGACGGGAAATTCTTCGATAATCGGAGCCTTGACGTGGCTGCTTTCATGGACGTGGCAGCCGGCCACTTCGATTTTATTGACGCGGTTCCCCGTTTCGACGCCGAAATAATCGGCCAGGACCATCGTATCTTTGGTTGCAAAGGCCACCGTAAAGGCGCCGGTCTTTTTAACGTTGTCCGTCGTCTTGTGCTTGTCTAAAAATAAGGTGATTTCATCGAAATCGGACTGGGAGCCCCAGGCTGCGTTCATGGCATTGGGAACGCCCTTTTCATCGTAGGTTCCGATGATGAAAACCCCTTCCGGGGCGATACAAGCTTCTTTCCCGGTAAATTCTTTACTCATGATATCATTCCCCCTTGCGGTTATTTTCTTTATTATAGCAGAAATTCGTGATAAGGTATAATATTTTTCGCAAAATAAAATAAAGGGTTGATTGTATAATGAATTCGGACATATAAAAAGAGACATAAACGGAGATCTCT
>ENA-ORUV01000056-ORUV01000056.1-human-gut-metagenome-genome-assembly--contig:-NODE-56-length-89337-cov-9.50444_pt1 | contig 89337 bp, 67 predicted proteins | sample MGYA00242089_ERZ509229 | MGnify/ENA primary metagenome ERZ509229 (study PRJEB26280, sample SAMEA2338805) | human gut metagenome | biome: human gut; feature: human-associated habitat; material: faeces...
AAAGGACTGGAATTTGAGAAAAAACTCAAATTCCAGTCCTTCTTTAGTTTGAGAGAGGGATTTTGTCCCAGCCTCAGCTGCTTATTTATTCGACATACAGCTTTTCTACATTAGATATACAGCAGCAATATTGTCATGATGTACAAGCCAAATTAGAGCATTCCCTTAAGCTCCCCCGATTAAAATGTAAGCCTCATCTGGTGCCAGACAGCATTGCCATGCGTAGATTTCTCGGATACGCCCTCATCGGTAAAACCGAATTTAGCATAATAATGAACAAGCCTATCCTTGCAGGTCAGCACCAGGCCCTTTCTCCCCTGCTTTCTGGCATCCTCAATCGCACGGTGAATCAGCTCACCGGCATAGCCATGCTTGCGATAAGCAGGAATTGTATTGACACCGAAAATCATCTGCCACGCGCCATTTTCATCGTGCAGCGTTGCCTTCTCGTACATTTCATCCGTCAAATCAGGCTCATCCGTCACAAAGCCGTCCACGAAGGCAATCAGCTTTTCAGCCTCATACATAAGCCAGAAATGATTGCCGTAATATTTTACCCTGTCAATAAATTCCTTTTCCGTTGCTGCCTCCGCCGGCGGAAAGCATTCTGCCTCCACTGCGGCAATCGCAGCAATATCTTCCGCAGTTGCATATTTTATAACCATAAGCTTTTTCTCCTCAATAAATTATTTATTCAAAGCACATGCATCACAATATTTTGTTACGCTTTGAATTTATCCTCATAGTACTAGCAAAAATTGCAAATCATAATAAGTATATCACGAATCGTTATCCGGTTAAACATCAAAAAAGCAGAAGATATTCTTAGAAGCTGTTTTTTGTACAAAAAGGTCATCGTATTTCAACCTATAAAAATGTTTGTTTTATGAACTATTGTTTTTATTCTTTTTCTATGTTATAATAACCTTAGTTGCATGGGTAGCCGCAATTTTGCGGAGCTCTTGCCTGGTCGTGCGGACCAGTGGCGCCTGTCGAGCTTTCGGCAGGTGCTTTTTTTTACATCTGCTGTCTTATATATTTTTGCCTTATTTTATGCTATAATCAAAGGAGGAAACATATGAAAAACCAAGTATCTAATCTTGACAAGCTCACTCTTTCCAACGATTTTCTCTTCAAGCACGTTATGCTCAGAAAGCGCATCTGCAAGCATATTCTAGAGGAGCTTTTACACACCAAAATTGCAGATATCACCTATCTTGAAGCAGAACAGACACTTGATGTTTATCCCGACAGCCATGGTATTCGTCTGGACGTCAGAATTGCTGACGACACTAATACGCATTACAATCTGGAAATGCAGGTCAAAAATCCTGTCAGCCGTACTGGTAAATTTCAACTTCCCAAGCGCACTCGCTACTACCAGGCCATGTTGGATACAGATATGCTGCAAAAGGGACAGGATTATGACGAGCTTTCTCCCACTTATATCATCTTCTTCTGCCTGTTTGACTTCTTTGAGGATTCCCAGCGTATTTATACTTTTAAAAGACGCTGCCTGGAAAACATGGAGATTGAATTAGCAGATGAAGCTGCTATTATGTTTCTTAACACATTAGGCACTAAGGGCGATGTATCGCCGGATATTCAAAGCCTGTTTGACTACATCAACAACAATACAGTTACCAGCAACTTCACTCGCGAGGTTGCTGATACGATTACGGAAATCAAGAATGATAAGAAAGTGAGGGATTCCTATATGACTTACGAAATGCGTATGAAGGATATTCGCGAAGAATCTCTTGCCGAAGGTGAAACTAAAGGTGAAGCCAAAGAAAAACTTAGAGTTGCTAAGCTCATGCTGGCTAAGGGTTGTTATTCTCTGCAAGAAATAGTTGAACTTTCCGGGTTGTCTATTGATAACATAGAAAAGCTGAAGAATGATATGCATATAGAAAAGCAGGCTTGATAAGAAAGTGAGGGATTCCTATATGACTTACGAAATGCGTATGAAGGATATTCGTGAAGAATCTCTTGCCGAAGGTGAAGCTAAAGGTAGAGTTGAAGAAAAACTTGCTACTGTTAAGCGTCTTTTAAGCATGGGTTTGTCAGTACAAGATGTCGCTAAAGGTACTTCGCTTTCTGTTGAGCAGGTTGAAAATCTTAAAGCAGAGCAAAAATAACCAAACCATAACAGAAAAACCTAATCCCTACTCCCACCGCCGTGTGCTTCCGCACACGGCTTTTTCTCTGCCCGCACAAAAAATCTCCCGAACGCTGTCAAACACAGCTGTCGGGAGATTTTCTACTATATGAATATAAGCGAGGCCGCAACGCCTGTCGGCTGCAAGCAGCCTCTTATTTGCCGCTGTCAAACAGCGCTTCTACAAACTTATCCGGCTCAAAGGGGCGGAAGTCCATAATGCCTTCGCCTACGCCGATCCATTTAACCGGCAGTCCCAGCTCTTCCTTAATTGCCACAACAACGCCGCCCTTAGCAGTGCCGTCAAGCTTTGTAAGTACAACCCCGGTAACCTTGGCAGTTTCCATGAACACCTTAGCCTGATTGATTGCGTTCTGGCCGGTAGTAGCATCCAGAACCAGAAAGGTTTCGTGCGGAGCTTCGGGAATTTCGCGCTTAATAATGCGGTGAATTTTTTCCAGCTCGTTCATCAGGTTAGCCTTGTTGTGCAAGCGTCCTGCGGTATCAATGAAAAGAATATCTGCCTTGCGCGCAATAGCGGCCTTCATAGCGTCAAAGACAACTGCCGCCGGGTCGGCACCCTCGGCATGACGGATAACGTCGCAGTGCGCACGCTCGCCCCAAATCTGCAGCTGTTCGCCTGCTGCGGCACGGAAGGTATCGCCTGCTGCCAGAACAACCTTGTATTTGAACAAAGTGAAGTAATTTGCCAGCTTGCCGATAGTAGTAGTCTTGCCTACGCCATTAACACCAACAACCAGAATAACCGTCGGCTTGGCACCGATACGTGTACGTTGGCCGCTGTCTGCCAGCATCTCTGCCATATATTTTTTCAGGAACGGAATAACATCCTCGGTACCGCTGATTTCCTTCTTCTTCGCTGCTTTGCGCACTGCGTCGATAAGCTTTTCAGTAGTTTTTACGCCTACGTCCGCAGAAAGCAGAATCATTTCCAGCTCATCGAGAAAATCATCGTCAATCGCTGCAGACAGGCCTACAAGCTCCTGAATGCGGTCAGTAAAGTTGCGTCTTGTTTTAGAAAGGCCTTCCTTTAAACGCTCAAAAAATCCCATTATTCATTCTCCTTTGCATTTATTTTTACGGATAATAATTTAGAAACACCGGATTCTTCCATAGTTACGCCATACATGATATCAGCGCATTCCATTGTTCCCTTGCGGTGTGTAATCACGATAAACTGCGTGTTTCCTGCATAATCCCGCAGGAAATCGGCAAAACGCTGAATGTTGGCATCATCCAGAGGCGCGTCAATTTCGTCCAGGATGCAGAACGGCGATGGCTGATAGCTCAAAAGCGCAAAGAGCAGTGCGATAACCGTCAGTGCTCTTTCGCCGCCGCTCATCAGATACAGGCTCTGCAGCTTTTTGCCGGGCGGCTGTACATCGATATCAATACCGGAATCCAGCAGATTATCCGGCTCGGTGAGCCGCAGCACCGCCGTACCACCGCCAAATATCTTGACATAGCATTGCGCAAAGTATTCGTTGATTTTGGCAAAGGCCTCCTTGAAGCGTTTAGTCATACCGCTGTTGATTTCAGCGATAACAGCCTCCAGATTTTCCTTCGCTGTACATAAATCGTTATATTGCTTACACAGGAATTCGCTGCGCTCCTTCACTGCGTTATATTCTTCAATCGCCGCCGCGTTAATCGGTCCCAGGTCTGCAATCTGCAGTGTCAGACGGCTTTCCTGCTTTTGCAGCGCCGCCAGATCCATTTCCTGCAGCTCCGCAAAATTCTGACTGCGTGCCGCCGCCTCATCCAGCTGATAATCCTGCTGCAGCTGCTCACGTATATGGCCGCAGTTGCTTTCGTGCCGCGCCAGGTCCAGCTCTGTCTGCTTCAACTGTGCTTCACTGTCATTCACCTGCTTGCGCAGTCCGGCAATATCTTTTTCGATATCCTGCTGTTTATCAAGCAGGCTGCCGCGCTCCTGAGCAAAGTCATCCTTACCGCCCAAAATCTGTTGCAGCTGTGCCAGCAACTCGTCGCTTTGCTGCTGCAGCTTCTGTTTTTGCACACCGCAGTCGGCAATTTCCTGCTGTCTGCGCTCCTGCTCTTTTTGGTTGGCAGCAATTTCCTCCTGCAGCCGCAGTGTATCCTGGTCCAGGCTGTGCATAGCCTTGCTGATATCCTGCGTGCGTGCGGCCGAGGTCTGCAGCGTAATTTTGGCATCCTGCAGCTGGTTATCCAATGCGGTAACTGCACTGCCGTATTTGGCAATTTCCTTTTTCAGGCTATCCAAAAGCTCCTTAGCCTGGGTATCCTGTCCCTCGCGCTCGGCAACTGCCGTACGCAGCGCCTTGACCTTATCACGGTTGGCCATATAGGCCGCGGTGATATTGCTGCGGTCATCCAAAAGCAGCAGCAGGCGCTCGTTGTCGCGCGTTTTCTGTTGCTGCACCTGCTCCAGATTGAGCTTAAGCCTGTCGGCCTTCAGCTGCTGTTGACGCAACTGTGCAGCAAGCTGCTGCAGCTGCTCCTTCTGATTTCCTTCGGTTGCTTCCAGCTCCTCCAGCTTTTCCTGCCAGCTGAGCATCTCGGCATGCAGCTGTTTCACCTGCGCTGCCGCCTGCGCAATTTCTACATTACGGCTCAAATAGCCTTCCTTATGCTTTTTGCTGCCGCCGCTCATACTGCCGCCGGCATTTACCACATCGCCGTCCAACGTAACTACGCGCAAACGGTAGCGTCCGGCCTTTGCCGCAGCCAAGGCAGCATCAATGTTTTCGGCAATCAGCACTCTGCCCAGCAAAAAGCGTACCGCACTTTCCGCCTCGGGCTTATAGCCGATTAAATCTACCGCATAGCCAAGAATTCCCGGCAGCTTCGCCAGTGCTTCCTCCTCGCGGTTCGGCCCGCGACGCTGCACGGTATCCAGCGGCAGGAAGGTTGCGCGTCCGCTACCAGTACGCTTCAAAAAGGCTATCGCTTCCTTCGCCGCATTGGCCGAGCGCATCACCAGGTTCTGCGCACCCTCGCCCAACGCGGTTTCAATAGCAGCGACATATTTATCTTCTACCTGCAGCAGCTCCGCTGCCACGCCTACAACCTGCTCACGCCAGGGCTCCTGCGCCTTCAGCACCGCTTTGATGCCGTAGCTGAAGCCCTCGTAGCTCTGTTGCAGACGCTTTAAGCTCTGCTCGCGTGTTTCGGTCGCCGTCAGCTGACGTTGGCACTGCTGCTGACTGCTGCGTACAGCCTGCAGCTCCTTTTGACCTGCATCATAGGCACTGCGCAGCTCCTCGCCCTTTTTGCGCACCAGCTCCATGCCGTGAGCGCACCGCGATTGCTGCTCCAGCAGGCTATTGTACTGCTCCTGTGCCTGACGGTCTGCCGCTTCGGCCTCTTCTATACTTTTCTTCAGGGCCTCGCGGCGACGTGCGCGCTGCTCCTGCTCCTGTTCCAGATTGTGCAGCTCGTTGCGGAGCTTAATCAGCTCCTGCATACCGCTGAAAAACTGCGATTGCGCCTGCTCATCATTGCGCTTCGCCTCTTCCAGCTTGGCGCTCTGCTCGTCACGCTGCGCCTGCAGCTGCTTCACAGCGCCATCGGCCACAGCATGTCTTTTCTCGACAGCATCAAACTCTGCTGCCAGCTCCTGCATTCTTGCTTCCTGCTCGCGCACCTGCTGCTCTAAACGTTCATTGCGCTGCACAAGGCGTTCGCCGGCCTTTTCGTTCTGGCTGACACGTTCATCCAAAACCTTTTGGTCACCGCGCAGCTTTTCTAAAGCAGTTTCGCGGTTTTTGATATCATCCTGTAATTTATTATAAGCCTCGGCCAGCTTATCCAGCTCCTGCTGCACCTTTACGGCCTCGGCCTGCATGCTGCCTACCTTCGCTGCCTGCTCGGAATAAGCACCTGCCGCCGCTTCCTTTTTCGCCTGCAGCTCTCTGCCTGTTTCCTCCAAAGCGTCCAAGCGACGCAAAAGTACAGATAACCGGCAACGGCGCAGCTCCTCGCTTAGCTCGTTGAACTGCTGCGTTTTGGCTGCTGCCTGCGCCAAAGGCTCTACCTGCGCATCTACCTCACTGCGGATATCGTTAATACGCGTAAGATTGTTAGCCGTATCGTCAAGCTTGCGTACCGCATCCTTCTTGCGCAGACGATATTTAGCGATGCCTGCCGCCTCTTCAAACAGACTGCGTCTGTCCTCGGGACGGCTGTTTAAGACCTCATCAATTTTATTCTGGCCGATAATGGACATCGAGCCCTTACCAAGGCCGGTATCTGCCATCAGGTCGATTATATCCTTCAGACGGCAGCTTTTCTTATTAATCGCATATTCACTTTCACCGCTGCGGAAAATGCGGCGCGTCAGGCTTACCTGCTCAAAATCGAGCGGCAGTGTTCTGTCGCTGTTATCAAAATCAACGGTGACCTCTGCTACGCCCAACGCTCTGCGCTTGCCGCTGCCGGAGAAGATAACATCCTCCATTTTGCTGCCACGCAGATACTTGGCGCTCTGCTCGCCCAACACCCAACGGATGGCATCCGAAATATTGCTCTTGCCCGAACCGTTCGGTCCAACAACAGCAGTAATTCCCTTGTCAAAGGTCAATTCAGTTTTATCAGCAAAGGATTTAAAGCCATAGGTTGAAAAGGACTTTAAACGCACTAGAAATCACCCATTTTCTCTAAGTCAGTTATTATATCTTTTTATTGTATCATAAAACGGTGTTTTTTTACACCTTGCAGAACTTCTCTTATGCTAAAAATTGCAAAATAACCTGCCAATGCTCTGCCAAATTCTCCAAACGCAGGCGCGCGTTGGCAGGACTTGTAGACGGCAGATAAAAAATTCGCACCCGCTCAGGCATTTTTTTAGCAAAATATTTTTTAAAGGCCGCACCCGCCTTACCTCCATTGCAGACTACCGCCTGCAAATGCGGCAGCTCACCTGCAAGCTCCACAACAGCATTCGGCGCTTCGTTTTTTATGTTGCTGTCCAGGCTGCCGTCACGCTCGCAATAACCCAGCGTGTCCCACAGCGCAATGTGATGCTTATGCAGCAAGGCCTGCTTAGCACTGTAATCCTGCGGCACGTCCTCCTGCAGCAGCAACGCCAGCAAACGCCAGAAGCGGTTCTGCGGATGTGCGTAATATTCCTGCTGCTCCAGGGATTTTATTCCCGGCATAGAACCGAGAATCAATATTCTGCTGTGCTCATCTACGATTGGTGCAAAGGATTTACATGTGGACATACTCTTATCTCATCTGCCTTATCTTGAATTATCTGCAGCTCAAACCCCGGGAAGCACGCTTCCCAATAGCGCAGGTTACAGCTTTTTTGCCCGCGCAGCTTGGATTCCAGACGCGCAGGACAAAGGATATCAACAGCACCGCAGTCAGTCAGCTTGGCTAATTGCGGGGTAATCTTATCACGCAGCACTCTGCTTTTCACCAGCTCACCCATCGCCGGATGAAACGGCCCCGCAAGAATGTTTCCCGGTGCGCACAGCTCATCGTCAGGCTGCAGGCCGATGCGGATAACATTTACGCCTGCTTCCGTCAGCTCGCGATAAGCCCAGGCCGCCTGCGTCACGGCCTCCTCCAGCGTCAGCGGTACAAAGCGCCCCGCCGCGTAGTCCGCAGCCAGCGGCGTACCCTTGATTACTAACAAAGGATAGATGCGTGCCACATCAGAATGCATTGCTATCGCCTTACGCACCGTTTCCTGCACGCTGGCAAAGCTTTGCTCTGGCATGCCCACCATCAGCTGCAGGCCAACTTGAAAGCCGAAGCGTTTTAAAAGCGCCACTGCCGGCGCCACCTGTGCCGCCGTGTGCCCGCGCTCCGCTGCCGCCAGCACTCTGTCATCAAGCGACTGCACGCCCAGCTCGACCAGTCGCACACCATGCTGCTGCAAAAGCAGCAAACGCTCTTCATCTATATAGTCCGGACGTGTGGAAAGGCGCACGCTGCCGATAAAGCCTTCGGCAAGCAATGCGTCCGTCAGCGCCAGCAGCTCCTCCTGCAGCTCTAGGGGCAGGCCGGTAAAGCTGCCGCCGTAAAACGCTGCCTCGTTGGCAACGCTCGGCCGCAGCCAGCTGCGCCAACGCGCAAGCTGTTCCTTGGCACCTGCCACAGCAGCCAGCTTCTGTCCGCTAATCGTCTTTTGATTACAAAAAACGCATTGATGCGGACAGCCTGCATGCGGTATGAAAATCGGCAGAATAGACATAGATATCCCTTCTTTTTAACAAAAAAACAGCTTTTATGTAAATTTTTCAGGAAAAAGCTAATTAATGATAACTGTTCCTATTGACATTATCCCCTGTAGGGGGTTATTATAGTGTTGCAAGAAATTTAATAGGAATGTGATGCAGCAATGAAATTATCTCACATAGAGTTTATAAAAACAAGTCTTCCCTTTACCTTTTCTACAATGGCAGCCTCGCTTATGGGTGCTGTCGACACTGCCGTAGTCGGGCATTTGGGGAATTATGCATACATTAACGCCGTTTCTTTAGGCGCAGTAATTTTCAGCACAGTCTATTGGCTTTTCGGCTTTCTGAAAATATCTACCAGCGGCTTTGCAGCGCAAGCCTTAGGTCAGCACGATCCCAAGCTGCTCGCCGGTGCTTTTATCCGCGGAGTGCTTGCAGCCTTCGGTATCGGCCTTCTGCTCGTCATTTTGCAGGAGCCTATCTGGCGGACAGCTCTGCTGCTCTTCAACCCCGATGCAGCAACCAGGCCTATGTTGGAGCAATATTATCGCATGCTCATCTGGATTATGCCGCTGACGCTCGTTTTCCAGACAGCACAGGGATGGTTCGCCGGTACACTGCATGTACGTATCGCGGTACTCACCGCACTTGCCAGCAACATCATCAACCTGCTGCTGGACGTACTCTTTGTCATTGTATTGCATTACGAGGTAACCGGCGTTGCTGCTGCCACCTGCATCGCCAATATTACCGGCTTCCTGGCCGTCCTGTACTTTTACGCCAAGCACAAGCCCCTGCCGCTGACAGCAGTACCGCTGCGAAAAATCTTTTCCGGTCCCACCTGCCGTCAGATGCTGCAGTGCGGTTCGCATCTCACCGTGCGTATGTTCTGCATGATTATCATGGTCAACAGCTTTATGCATCAAAGCTCAGCCTTCGGCGGCGAGCTTTTAGCTGCTAATTCCATTCTTTTCCAGATACAATTTATCATGGGCGATATTCTGACCGGTCTTTCGCAGGCAGGCGCCATCTATTCCGGCATTGCCTTCGGCGAGCACGACCGCTCCATGCTCAATGATACGCTGCGGATCAGCTTTATCTGGGCCATCGGCTTCGGCCTGCTGCAGACTGTTGGCTATTATTGCTGCCGTCACGCCATTCTTGGCTGCTTCACCAATCTGCACAGCGTTATTGCCACGGCGCAGCAGTACGATTTGTTTATAGCCTTCTTCCCGCTTATCAGTGCACTCGGTATCGTCTACTACGGCGTATTCAACGGTGCGCTCTACACCAAGCCTATCTGCATCTCCATGCTGCTTACAGCAGGCTGTTACCTTACCGCCTACTTTACACTCATTCCGCTTTATGGCAACATCGGCCTTTGGCTGGCCTTCCTCATCTTCTATATTGCCCGCAGCAGCTTTTTACTGTTCTTTGTTCCCAAGCTGCAGCAAAAAGTTGCTCTGGCATAGCCTCAAACACAGCTGCACGCTCTTAACGTGCAGCTTTTTTATTTTCAGCGCAGATATTGATCAATAGCCGCTTCAAAATCCTCCAGACTTTTGCTGCCCTCACCTTTTTCAATAGCGTGCAAAATGCAATGCTCCAAGTGGTCCTTCAGGATAACTTTGGCTGTATTATCCAGCGCTTTGCGCACCGCAGCTATCTGAATCAGTACCTCAGAGCAATCCCTGTCGTTATCTACCATAGTCTTGATAGAACGCACATGTCCTTCAATACGTGCCAGGCGGTTGACAACCTTCTTCTTATTAGGATGTTTGTGAGCGTGTGCATGAGCTTCCTGCAAAGCCTGCTGCTTTTTATCATCCTGCTGCGCAAGCTCCGCCTGACTGCGCACATATTCCAATAAAGATTTTTCCTCTGCCATTACTGTCACCAACCTTATCTCTACATTATTAAAAGGGAGCGCACTAAACACGCTCCCTCATTTTATTCCGCTGCCTGCGGCGTCAAAATGCTTTCAATAACCAAAGCCACGCCGTCATCATTATTAGATGCGGTAATAATTTTTGCATTCTGCTTCACGCTGTCCTTAGCATTAGCAACAGCAACGCCGATACCGGCATTGGCAATCATCTTCACATCGTTATTGGAATCACCGATGCACATAATTTCCTGCGGCTGTACGCCGTAGCTTGCCGCTACGCTCTTAACTGCCTCCCATTTGTTGACACCGGGCTCCATCAGCTCCAGGAAATTGTCTTTGGAGCTGGTAACATCCAGCTTACCGGCAAAGTCCTCTTTGAACTGCTGCCATACAGCGGCAAATTCCTCGCTCTTGGTCATAACAAGAATCTTGTACGGTTCTTCATCCGTATGATACAGCGCATCACCGATAGCAGTCGTCTGAATGCCGCTGATTTTGGTATACATCCGGGAGCAGTCATTCTCCTGCTTAATCAAAATGCTGTCACGCACATAAAGCTGCAGGTAATAACCCTTCTCGCGGCAGTACTCCAGTACCTCGTTGGCTGTAGACAGCTTCATCTTGTGCTCGTAATAAACCTTACCGCTCATGCTGCCCTTAACGAGAGCACCGTTATAGGTAACCAATGGCACATCCAAGCCCAGCTTTTGCGCATAAGGACGCACAGAAACGTACATTCTGCCCGTAGCAATCAAAAAAATCTTGCCTGCGTCCAGCGCCTTTCTGATAGCTGCCTCGTTACGCGGAGAAATTTGGCAGTCCTTATTCAAAAGTGTATCGTCCATATCGCTGGCAATCAGCTTAATTTCCATGCTCCATCTGCTCCTTTAACATCAATTTATCCAAAACTATAGCTGCTGCCGGATAAAGCAGCAAAAGAAAAATACCGTGCATAATGCCAAAGTTAAGGTCATAACCCGGCAGCATACGGCAAACAGTTACGGCACCCTCCAGGGAGAAGGCAGCCATCACCAGCATAGCCTTCAGGGAGTCATTTCTGCGTTTGGCCAGCTCCTGCAGCCTTGTCAGCAAAAACTGTTTGTCGACAATAACATGCATCAGCTTCAAGCCCAGGCACATAAAAGCACCTTCGATAAAGGAGCCTACCACCAGACCGCCCAGAGTAACAACCTGCAGCATACCGGTTACATATTCACATAGGAAAAAAATGACGCTCAGCGTCAGCCACATTGTGGCTAAATTATACATTGTTTTCTTCAAATTAATCACCAAAGTACATTATAACACAGACAGTCGTCAAATTGCACTAGGCGTCTGATATTTTATGATGCTTTTAAGCATATTTTGCAAGTATTTCTGCATAGTTTGTGGTAAAATAAATTTATTAATGAGTCAGACAGCATTGTCTGTACGAAAGGAGCAGTTTATATGAAGCGCAGTGATAAATTTCGCCAGGCTAACCGCGAAGCCCTGGCTACTGTTGTCGCCACCATCGCCGTCATCATCTTCTGGTGCCTGGCAGGCTTTGGACTGGCAGACAGCAATATTACCTTTTGGCATACACCTCTTTGGGTTTGGGGCGGCTGTGTCGGCACCTGGCTTTTTGCCATCGCCGTTACCGTTTTCCTGACAAAGAAGGTTTTTGTCAACTTTGATTTAGATGACAGCACGGAGGACAAACAGCATGAGTAGTATTTTAAATATTTTACCGGCACTGGCCTTCCTGCTGATTCTTCTGAGCATCAGCGCCTATATCCAGCGCACGTCAAAAGAAAACAGGCAAAAGGATTTCGCCAAGGATTACTTCATCGGCGGGCGGCGGCTTTGTACTGGCTATGACCACCGCTGCCACTTACAGCAGCGTCAGCACCTTCGTCGGCGGTCCAGGCGTAGCCTGGGTTATCGGCTACGGCTGGCTTTACATGGCTATTGTACAGGTAGTCGTTATCTTTCTCGTCTTGGGCGTGTTCGGCAAAAAAATTGCCCTCATTGCGCGTGAGATTGACGCCGTAACCGTCATTGACGTGCTGCGTGCCCGCTATCATTCCGACTTTCTGGCGAACATGGCTGCCGTTGTTATTGTCGCCTTCTTCTGCGCCACTATGGTGGCACAGTTCGTCGGCGCTGCCAAGCTCTTCGAAGCAGTAACCGGCTTTTCCTACCTCACTGGCCTCACGATGTTTGGCCTGATTGTTGTCATTTACACCACTATCGGCGGCTTTAAGGGTGTTGCCGTTACCGATGCCTGCTGCGCCATCGCCATGATTGTCGGCCTGTGCATCCTCATGGGCGGCATGATGCACGCAGGCGGCGGCTTCAACAAAATCATGAGCTACATCAGCACCCAGCATCCCGATATGCTTGAACCGCTTTCCCGCGGCAAAATGCCGATTTCGCTTTACATCAGCCAATGGCTGCTCGTCGGCATCTGTACGCTGTCGCTGCCGCAGTCTGTTGTCCGCGGCATCAGCTACAAGGATACCAAGGCGCTGCACAACGCTATGATTATCGGTACCGTCGTTATCGGCGCCATGACACTGGTCGCAACCTGGATAGGTGTCATCAGCAAAGGTGTTTTGACTGCGCCCATCACAGCCTATGGCAACAGTGTTGATAACATCATGCCTGTCGCCATCGTGCACAGCCTCACACCCTTCTGGGCCGGCGTCATCATCATCGGACCGATTGCAGCAACCATTTCCACCGTATCCTCGTTGCTGCTTTCATCGTCCTCCTCTATCATCAAGGACGTTTACATGAACATCAAGGGCAAGCGCGAAGAGCAGCTCAGCAATAACCAAATTCGCCTCTACAGCCTGGGCGCAACAATTATCCTCGGCCTTTTTGTTTATGCCATCGCCATCAAACCGCCTAGCGTTATCTGGCAGATTAACATGTTTGCCTTCGGCGGTCTGGAAACAGCCTTCTTCTGGGTACTGATTTTCGGTCTTTTCTGGCCCAAGGCCAACAAATACGGCGCTATTGCAGCCATGGGCGGCGGCGTTATCATCTACTGCCTGGCCATGGTCTTAAAAATCAAGGTGCTCGACCTGCACCAGATTGTGCTTGGCATCGTCCTTTCCCTGCTGTGCTTCTTTATCGGCAACAGCTTCGGCAAAACAGTCGATGAAAAAACACTGCGCATCTTCTTCCCCGAAAAATTTGACGACGAAAAATAAATAAAGCCGCATATTATTCCAATATCAAAAAATCAAAATCTCTGCTTACGGTGTTTGCAAGCACCTTGGCAGAGATTTTTTATGCTCTGTTTTCTTTATAAAATTAAGTATCTGACACTGTTTACCTATGGTTTTCCTGCATTTAACAGACGCTGCTGATTAATTTCCTCATAGATAAAATTTTCTCAATGCTGACACTCCTGTCATTTATATCCGCCTTATTCTTATTTACAAAAAGGACAAATAGTTTTCATTGAGTAATCATGATTATCCATTGACATGGAATATTATTTTCTGCTATCTTAAAAGTGTAAGCAGTTCTCAGCCACTCACCCCACGATGCAGGAAGGAGCGTGCCGTCATGCTAAAAAAATCTGTCATTATTCTCGCAGGAATGTTGCTTTTAATTACCAGCTGCTTTGCCAACACACGTATGCAACAATCTGCTAAACAACAACCAATTTCCAAGGTCAAGGAGGTCACAATTATGGATTTTTCCCAAGAAAAAGAAAACGTCATCTATCTTGCAGGAGGCTGCTTCTGGGGGCTGGAAAAACTGATGCAATCCATACCGGGCGTAATCGATGCCCAAAGCGGTTATGCCAACGGCACAGGCAAAGCAGATGCCAAGTATCAGACAATTTTGGGCGGGAAAACTGGTTTTCGCGAAACCGTGCGTGTTGAATACGATCCGGCAAAGGTGAGTCTTGACCATCTGCTCTTAGCTTATTTTTACGTCATTGACCCAACAGTCCTCAACAAGCAGGGTAATGATACCGGAACACAGTATCAGACTGGCATCTACTATACCAATACACAAGCGCAGGCTGTCGTAGAACGTATCGTGGAACTAGAACGCGGTCGTCATAAGGTATTTGCAGTCGAAGTCGGACCACTGAAAAACTATTATCCGGCAGAAGAATATCATCAGAACTATCTTGATAAAAATCCTGGCGGATACTGCCATATATCGCCTGCTAAAATCAAGCTGCTCAGTACCTTGAAAATTGATGCCGGTGCCTACAAAAAACCTGCTGCCGAAACTATACGCGATAAGCTTACCGCAGAACAATTTCAGGTAACACAGCAAAACGGTACCGAACTACCGTTCCGCAACGAATTCTGGGATAAATTTGCCAAAGGCATTTATGTTGATATTGTAACCGGCGAACCACTCTTTTCTTCAACCGACAAATATCAGAGCAGCTGCGGCTGGCCCGCCTTTACCAAGCCTATTGAAGCACCTTTGCTAGTAGAACGCAAAGATACAAGCCATGGTATGGTACGCACCGAGGTACGCAGCCGCAGCGGCGATTCGCATTTAGGCCATGTTTTCACCGGTGACCACGAATCACCCAACGGTGTACGTTACTGCATCAACAGTGCTTCCCTGCGCTTTATCCCCTACGAACAGATGGAAGCCGAAGGCTATGGCTATCTGCTGTATCTTTTCAAATAATACTCTCCAACATAAAACACCCTACGCATTGCCAACGGCAATACGCAGGGTGTTTTTCAATGCTTATTCAAAACTCACTCAAATTCCTTATAGATACCTTCCTCACGGCGTCTGGTTGCCGTTTTGGAAATATATGTACCATGAACAATATTAGTAAGCTTCTTCTTCGCTAAAATCTTTTGGATGTAATCAAGATGCGGGCAAGGCGGCTTATGCGAATTATCCGATACCATGCAGGTAGAAAGATGCACGCAAATCTCCTGCCCATCCTCTTTAAAGCGGCGCAGGCGCTTCGCCAGGTTTTCCAGCTTCACCGTCAGCGCACCGCCGGAGCAGCCACCGCAGGTAAAGCTCATGTAATGCGTGTCCTCGGGATAACCGGCAAACTTGCCCTCACGGCTATAAAAGGCATGCGTACAGTTGTAGCCGCAGCAACGCTGCTGCACCGTATCACACTGGATAATTACTACCAGCTTGCTCATTTTATCATGCCTGCTGCTTTTAAAGCTGCATCCAGCTTAGCCTCAGCGGCAGCGCTGATAGGAGTCAGCGGCAGACGCGGAGCACCTGCTTCAATACCGGTAACCTTGGTAACTGCAGCCTTGATAGGAATCGGGTTGCTTTCTATGAACATAGCCTTAGCCAGCGGCACCATAACCTTGTTGAGGTCAGCAGCATCCTTAACGCGGCCTTCGCTGTAAGCCTGCATCAATTGTTGCAGTATGTTGCCATTGACATTGGCCAGAACGGAAATCAAGCCGCAGGCACCAACAGACAGGAACGGCAGAATCAGGCCGTCGTCACCGCTGTAAATGGAGAAATCCTCCGGCAGTACACGATACAGCTCCGCAGTTTGTGCTACGTTGCCTGCTGCCTCTTTAATAGCAACAATGTTGCTGAAATCTGCTGCCAGACGTGCAACAGTTTCCGGAGCAATATTTCCGCCGGTACGTCCGGGAACGTTATATACGATAATCGGCAGCTTGGTAGCCTTGGCTACGGCTGCAAAATGCTGGTAATAGCCTTCCTGAGTCGGTTTGTTGTAGTACGGTCCAACTACGAGGACACCGTCAACACCGCAGGCCTCCATTTTCTTAACCAAATCAATAGTGCTGGCAGTGCAGTTGGTGCCTGCACCGGCAACAATCTTGGCACGGCCGTTGACACGTGCAACGATGGTCTGCATGAATTTAATTTTTTCATTCATGTCCATGGTTGCAGCTTCACCGGTAGAGCCTTCTACTACCAGGCCGTCACTGCCGTTAGCCAGCAGCCAGTCGGCAAAATCTGCACCGGCTTCATAATTGATGCTGCCATCAGCGTTGAACGGCGTAACCATAGCCGTTAATAATCTGCCAAAATACGGTTTTTTCATTGTAATTCCACCTCTTAAAACTAATAGAAACTAAAATTCTCTATGATATATTGCTTATTATCTAAATGATTTTATATTTTTTACGGCGTACTAACAGTACGTCGAGGAAACACAACAACGCAGACGGTGCTTTATACACGGCCTACAGCTTGAAGGCCTCATGCAATGCTTTGACTGCTTCCACCAAATACTCCTCTTTAACAATCGCGGAAATCGTAGTATCGCTGTCCACAGTCTGCAGAATAGCGATATTGTGGCTGGCAAGCGCAGTTACAAAGGTAGCCATAATGCCGGGCACGCCACGCATAGCACTGCCGACAACGGAAACCTTACCGCAGCCTTCGTTCAGCGTATATTTAAAGCCGGTTGCATCAAGAACCTTGCAGGTGTGCTCTACGTCCGGAGAAAATACTGCAAACATTGCTTCCTTCTCGGACAGATTCAAGCAGCCTACGCTGATGCCTGCATCTGCCAAATCCTCGAACAGATTGCGGCCTGCAGTAATATCCTGCGGGTTCAGGTCAATGCGGAACTGTGCCAAATCATTGAGATGAGCAACGCCGCTGGCGCAGGATTCGTTAATCGCAATTTCGCCGCCGTTACCCTGACCGATGCGCTCACTGGTAATCAGAGTGCCGGGAGCATCGCTGAAGGTGGATTTTACATACATGGGAATGTTGCTGCCCATAGCAATTTCCACGGCACGCGGATGAATAACCTTAGCACCGTTCTGTGCCATCTGGCAAACCTCAGCATAGGAAATCTGTTGCAGAATATTAGCCTTCTCGACAATACGCGGGTCGGCAGTCATAATGCCCTCAACGTCTGTATAAATTTCAACAAAATCAGCCTTGAGCGCAGCGCCCAGTGCAGCAGCAGAGGTATCGCTGCCACCGCGGCCTAAGGTAGTAAATTTATAGTTGTTTTCCGTCATACCCTGGAAGCCGCAGACAACCGGAATGATGCCTGCCTCCAGCAGACGGATAAGACCGGAGGTATTGATGTTTTTGATGCGTGCGGCACCAAACTGGGAATCAGTGATGATGCCTGCCTGACCGCCGGTGAGCGCCATAGCGTTGATACCGAATTTTTGCAGAGTTGCTGCCATTACGCAGGCGGAAATGATTTCGCCGCAGCACATCATCATATCCATCTCGCGCACATTAACGGAAAGGTTAACGTCCTTCAGGGTACCGATAAGAGTATCAGTCGCGTAGGGCGCACCCTTGCGTCCCATAGCTGAAACAACTACTACCGGGGAGTAACCGTTACGGATAGCCTGCTGTACCTTATTTTTAACTGCAATGCGGGCTTCCTCACTCGCGACGGAGGTGCCGCCGAATTTCTGTACAATGATTTTCATGTAAATTGCTCCTCATCTGTTTATATTAAAATGTAAAATGTACCGGATGCCGGAAAGGCTGCGGCGTACAAACTTTACGCCGGGTAGTCTTTACACCGCAGAGGTGCATTATTATTTTTCTAACCAGCCGTTTTTAATCATAACCTCAGCAATCTGCAGCGTATTCAGCGCAGCGCCCTTACGAATCTGGTCGCCTACTACCCACAGGTTGAAGGTGTTAGGATTGGACTCATCGCGGCGCAGACGGCCAACGAAGCAGTCATATTTTTCCGAAGTATATAAAGGCATCGGATAAACCTGATTGGACGGATCGTCCATCATCTGAACGCCGGGAAAAGCATCAATAGCAGCTGCCATATCCTTCAGCTCCAGATCATGCTCAAATTCAATGTTTACAGATTCGCTGTGGCTGCGGTATACAGGCACACGCACGGTAGTAGCGGTGATGCGCATTTCGTCATCATGCATAATCTTTCTGGTTTCGTTGATCATCTTCATCTCTTCTTTGGTGTAGAGATTGTCAAGGAAAACATCAATCTGCGGAATCAGGTTAAACGCAATCGGATAATGCTTCGGCAGGCTTGCGGACGGAAGAATGTGTGCCTCCATCTCACGGCCCTCGCTGTAAGCCTTGGTCTGGTCGGTGAGCTCGTCAATGCCCTCCTTGCCGGCGCCGGAAACAGCCTGATAGGTAGAAACGACAATACGTTTAATGCGTGCCAGATCATACAGCGGCTTCAATGCCATAACCATAATAATGGTAGAGCAGTTAGGATTGGCGATAATGCCCTTGTGCTTCAGGATATCCTCGGGGTTAACCTCCGGCACAACCAGCGGCACTTCGGGGTCCATACGGAAGGTGCTGGAGTTATCAATAACAACGGCACCGGCTTTCACAGCGTAGGGAGCAAACTCCTTGGAAACGCTGCCGCCTGCGAACAGAGCAATATCAATGCCCTCGAAGGAGTCCTTGGTGGCCTCCTGCACAGTATATATTTTGCCCATAAATTCAATCTGCTTGCCTGCGCTGCGCTTGGAAGCCAGCAGACGCAGTTCTGCAAATGGGAAGTTTCTTTCTTCAATAAGCTTCAGAAATTCAGTACCAACAGCACCGGTAGCGCCCAAAATAGCAACGTTATACTTTTTCATAAAATTCTCCCCCTCACTATTTAGAGTAATTTATCTAAGCCGTATACCAGGCCTACTTGGTCAACAATTTTGCGGCAGCCAAGCGCAACGCCCGGCATGTAGCATTCGCGGTTAATCGGGTCGGTACTGATTTTCAAAGTTTCGCCCTGACCGCCGAAGATAACCTCCTGGGAAGCAACGTAACCCGGCAAGCGAACACTGTGAATCTTCATGCCCTCGTAATCCGCACCGCGCGCACCTGCCATGGTTTCCTTTTCATCAGGATTGCCCTGATGCATTGCCTTGCGCACCTCAGCAATTTTTTGTGCGGTGATAATAGCAGTACCGCTCGGAGCGTCCAGCTTATTATCGTGATGCTTCTCGATAATTTCCACATGCGGGAAGTATTTGGCAGCCTCACACGCCAGCTTCATCATTACAACAGCACCAAGCGCAAAGTTCGGAGCAATCAGCAGGCTGGTGTTGTGCTTGCGTGCCAGCTCATCAACCTCTTTTAAATCCGCATCGCTGAAGCCTGTTGTGCCTACTACAGCATGCACGCCGAGCGGCAGCATTTTGCGCAGATTGCCCATAACAACATCAGGACGGGTGAAGTCAACAACAACGTCCGGTTTGGCAGCTTCAATGGCAGCAACCAAGTCGGTAGTTACCTTAACGCCGTCGCCCAGATGTACAGTGCCTTCCTTAATATCAACAGCACCTACAAGCTCCAAATCAGCTTCGCTATATACCTTTTTACATACCTCGCTGCCCATGCGGCCCAGCGCACCATTTACCAAAACACGAATCATGTCGTTCACTCCTTAATCATAAAAATAACCGTTGAGATATTTCCTTTGGATTCTATCTCAACGGTTAGCATGCTAAATAAAATATTCACACCCATAGCCGAGATAGCCCTCCGCTGCAGATGCAGCGACAGTCCGGCAGCTTTCACTGACGGCCCAGCACAACGACACGGCTGCCATTGCACTTCGGCGTTAGCCCTTTTGTGATGCTTCTCAGCTCCCGCTCCACAACCTACTCATGCTTTCCGCGCCTCTATCTTAATGGTTTGCTATTAAAAAAATTATATTACTGTTACTGCTATTTGTCAATGAAGAAAATTATTAGCCTGTTCTTATAGCGGCAAGTGTAAAGATTTTACAAAAAGGGATATTTGTCACGGGTAGGTTGACAAATTATGAACAAACTGCTAGGGGAATAATTTTATATTCAATTATGACGTTATTCGCGCTTAGGTACTGTCAATAGTTTTGCGCAAATTTTTTCAGACATCCTAGCAGAAGTTTAGTTATATAAGTTTAACGGTTCGTGCCTTTTGGCTTAGTCATTATTCTGTTTGTTTTGCTTGATGATTTCCTCAGCTTCGTCTCTTGTAAACTGATAGTAAGTCAACACATCTCGTACTTGCTCATCGTACTGGCTCATATCCAACTCTTTGAATTGGTTTAGTGCTACAATTTCCTGCACAGTTTTTAACTTGTCGGCAGGTAAGCTCCAGAATTTTTCTTCCCATTCTTTTGCAAGATTGTCCTTAAACATAAATCTATAAATGATGAATGTTTCCGGCATCCAGAGGATAGTCCAGAAGCGATGTTCGTCTGCTCCAAACGCTTCTTCAAAGAATGTTTTTCCTTTGCCAACCTTACCCTTTGTCGAATTAAGCACAGCTTGAATTGCTCTAATGAATTTTCTATTCCAATGCTTTCCGATGAAATCTCGATTCTTGAAAAACTCTGGGTCGTTGATTGGGTGGTATTTCATCGGGAATGAATAAATGTTGGCGGCAAGTTCATCACACATATCAACATTCATCTTCATTCTATGGTAAAGATGTTCCGGCTTATCGTGGAAATTATAAAGCATATAATTGGAAAGGTTTGTAATTCCGTTTGATACTGCCGTTCTAATTGCTCTTTCGTAAATATCTTTCTGTTCCCAATGGTCAAAAGCGACACGCAACGGATAGATATTTACTTCGGACAATTTTTTCATATTAGCATCTGTGATAAGACGTGCATCAATGCCTTGATTAAAATCGACGATACGTTTCAATCCTTTTTTATGCTTGAAGTGCTTCGCATACAACGGAGCAACATACTCGTCCAATGACAAAATATCTTCTTTCGTTGCAGTTTCATGATGCAAGCAGTTCACTTCTTCAAGTTTGAGATAGAACTCTGTTTTTTCTTCAGACGGTAATTTTTCCATCAAAGCCTTGTAAAGCACAACACATTTCCGGATATAAGCTCTGTCATTAAATCCGTCTTTCAGATTACGAATTGCAATCTCATATTGGTTTGGTGGAATGTAGGTTGCACCTCGTCCAAAACCACACTCCTTAATCTCATCAATGATTTGGTCATAACACTTCGATGCAAGAACATTGTGATCGAGAAGCAACAAATCTCTTTGCTCTCCGAAACGTTCCCTTGCTTTATTTATCTGTTCTTTAAGACCGATATAATCACAGTAGGTTGGTTCAAGCGTAGGTACTGCACAAAAAGCACAGTGGTTGATGCAACCTCTGGTCATATATGCGAAGTAAGCATTGTTCGCAGGATATTTATATTCAATCTCATCCAAAATTGAGTAATCCAGCGGTAATGCATCAATGATTGTTGTATCACCTTCGTCAATGTCGCCGGGATGATTAAGCAATCCAATAAAAGGGTGGATTCCTGTCGCTTGATAAACTTCTTCTGGCAACAATGTAGACATGATACCGCCAACCATAACATCTTTTTCGTCCTTACACAATTGCTTGACGAAGTTGATGGTGTCTATTGTTATGTTCCAATAGAAAGTAAATAATGTCGTGATGCCAACCTTATCAAAGGGAGGATTCTTGAAATAATCTTTTCTCTTGTATGATAAGCGAGCATCTTTTGCAAGCTGATACGCCATTGCATTTGAAGCAAACGCTTCGCATTCATCTAATGCAGATGTATTAGCCTTGCGGATATAATCAATGAGAACCAATTTGTATTTCTTCCACTTTGTATTTGGGGCGATAGAAGAAAGCTGCTCAAGCAAATCTTCAATAACCAAATCAGCGGCAAGGTCTCTCAAGTCTCCTTTGAAAAAGCGAACATCATCGCCAGATTGGCGGTAATAAGTTGCCAACTTCATAAGTCCCATTGGCGGATACTTGTTCTTGTAACTGGGTTCAACCAAAAGAACTTTTCTGTTCATGATTATCTAAACTCCTTTTCTATTGCTGCTTGAATTTCCTCAGCGATATTCTCAGGAGCTATTTGACTAACAATCCCCATTATTTGCCCTACGAGTTTACGCTTGCTTTTGTCGAGCCTTGAAAGACCATCCGTGAAATATTTAGGTTTCTTTTCATCCTTTGGCTCAACAATCTCTGTTTCTTTCTTCTCTGCTTTTTGTGTAGCAGAAGAAACATTCTTCTTCTCAAACTTATATTGAATCTCTTTTTGAACACGCTGTTCTGGGGTCAACGTGCTACTTGTCGTCAGAGTTTCAACAGTCTTTTCGAGCTTCTTTTTGGCAGCATCTTTTTTCTTCCTTGCATCTTCAACCGCAGCTTCCATGCGGCTCTGCTCTTTTTTGTCAACAAAACCTTTTGCGTGCTTTTCTTGAAGTTTTGCAACAGCATCGTTATAGGCTTCCAGCTTCCTATAATGATTTTTGGTTTCGTTCGCCACATGATACAAACGATGAAGCTCATCATAGAAAAATACTCTAAGCTGTTCTTCCAGATTTATTCTTGCTGGAGTTTCGTTAAAGTAGTTTCTCTGAGAGTTAGGAATAAGATTTTTGTCAACAGTAAAAATCTCTCCTATAAAATAGCTGTTTCCTCGGTCTTCCTTGAACAAAGACGCAACAGCCGTGTTATCTCCGATTTGGATATTTCCTTGTCTCAATCTAAATCCATACATAGGATTTAATGCCTTTGGAATAGCTTTTTCAAATCGGCACAAACCATACCATGCCCATGCTATCAATGTTTTTCCATCGTAGAAGTCCTTAAACTCCACGCCAAAAACATCGTCATAGATTTTTCGTGCATTATCTGCACCCTCATATAAACGAGTTTTATATTCCTTAAATAGCTGTGCTCCATTAACAGTAACCTTGTATTCGTCAATGGTAAAGCCAAGTTTCTTAGCATGACCATAAATATCACGCCTATAAAGGAACTTGTTTGTATAAGGAACAGGTGCGACAAAACTCAAATAATCACGCACTCCGGCGGTGTCAAGCAAATCGGTATTTTCATGGTTAATATCAATCAGCTCGACCTTAAAGTAATGTTTGTCCTTTTCTTCCGTGTCAGTTTCAGTTGTTACGATTGCATCAAGAATTTCATCAACGGTATACTTCTTGTCCGAAATCAACATCTCACGCATCAATTTCGCATCAAAGCTCATTCGAGAAGCTACTGATTCTCCTGCGTAGGATGTTGTAAATACTAAAGTCCGGCAATATGCCAAACCGCAAAGTCTACCAATACCACGGAAACCCTTGTCTACACCAATTTTTTTGTCGGAGTTTGCAATGTCTCCCAACTGTGTAACGAAATCTTTTTCTCTTACACCTGTAGCATTATCTTCAATCGAAACATATCGTTTCTTTTGGTCGATGAAGATTGTAACTTCTGCTAATTCTGGAGTTACAATTCCGCTATCTATTGCCTTGTCAATTTGGTCACAGGCATTCTGCACATATTCTCTGTAGGCTACCTTTGAGTCCGAATACATACCCGTTGTCAGATTTTCAAGAATATTCTTTCCTATCTTAGCCATGTCATTTCACTTCCATTATTTTATCTGTTTATAAATTGGCTTCGGGAATTTGATGTGCAGCATAGACCTAAAGATAGGATTTTGCACAATGTATTCGCCTTGCTTTAATCTTGTCATCATTGTCTTATATACGGATGGAACACTCTTGTAATCACTCTTTGTAACCTCGATAGAGTTTGTTCTTCCGCATGCATGAGTAGAGCAGTTACCCGTGACTCTGTCATGAATTGCACTTCTGAACTGTTCTGCGGCAAACAGAACAACACCTAACGAACGACCTCTTTCAGCAACATCGAGGATCTGCTGAAGAATTGGAGAATGACGAGGTGCATCCTTAGAAGCATACTTGTTCAGCTCGTCGATGAAGATAACAATTCTGGACGGAGGTACTACGCCCTCATCTCCGTTGTACTCACCAAGCTGCAAGTTATACAGCGTTCTAACTGCATCGCCAAATACATACGCTTGCTTATCTTCAGAAAGTTTTGCGATGTCAATGACATGGACTTCGTTCTTTTTGATGTACTTCAACGAATCACCAAGTCTTGTTTCTGCCTTACTTTCATCAACGGCTCTTGCAAAAATGGCGGTCTTGTCGTTAATCGCCTTATTTACAATACGGTAGAACTTCCTCCAGCTTGAAATAGGAATTTCCTTGTCGCTTGTTCCGCCAGCATTGCATTTTTCTTTAATGGCTTCAAGAAATTCCTGCCAATCATTGACAGAACCGAATTTGCCTTGACCTGCCATAATATAATTGATGATTGCATCCATTGTCTGAGTGGTATCATCAATATTAGAAAACATCAAATCCAAGTTATTGCGGTCATACTTGTAGATATACTTGAATTTCTTTGCCTTTTTCTTCTTTACATTGTCAGCTACTTCTTCCGGCTTCAAATACGTATTCCAGTATTTTTCAGTGGAATAAGGATAGTAATACGTTACATTTTGGAACGGCTCTGCTGACAAGCCCAATTCCTCATACATAGCAAGATTTTCTTTTCGTGCCTGTTCCGGATTATCTTCGTCGCTGTAATCATTTGGCTGGTCAATGGTTAAAAGGTCACTTCCCTTAACATTAAACATTACAAACGCAACAGAATCTTCCTCATCCTCGCTATTCAAATATCTATCCTGGATGGCTTTCATCAAGAACATTGCGTAGGATGTTTTTGCAGCAAGTCCAGAAATACCGGAGATGTTCAGATGTGCGCCCTCCGGTCCGATAATAAATTTAGAATTCAACCGCACAGGAAGCATTACCTTTTCACAGCCAGCGGTTCCTTAGTACATTTCAAGATAGCCACATACCAACGGATTGCGAATGTCTTTTAAGCCTAATGCGTATTCAATTTCGTTGGCTGTTGCGAGGTACACCTTTGCATTGCTTTGACAAGGGATGTAGATGTTCTTGGTATTACATACAACTTTAGCTTGAACATAGTTCATGCCAACACGCAAGGTAGGACTCTCTACACCCACATCACCGAAATCACTTGAAATGTAGTTTGTTAAAAAGCTCGCTGCATCGGTAATATGAGATATATCCTCAATCATGCCATATGAAAAAGAGCCATTAACGTGTTCAACTTTTACAATGTCAAACGGATTTAATATCAGTGTCGGATTAGTCCAAAACGCAAAATTATCAATAGTCGTAGGGGCTTTTTCTGTTGCCAACACCCGACCTATAATCTTAGAATCTGTCACAATATTTCCTCCTTAGAATAGGTGCAGAAACATTTCTGTACTCATGTATTTGCTTTTCACAAAGGATTCTGTCAAGAAAACGGGGTAAAGATGGTTTGCCCATCTCTTGTCCGTACCGTAACATGTTGGAGTTCGCTCATTTATCAGCGTAGCACTCAACAAATCAATTTCATCACTGTCTATGCCGATACCATATTCCTCATCCATAAGTATCTTTTCGACCTTAATCACACCATCAAAAGGAGTTCTGGTGTGTTTCTTATCTCTGATTCTTATATACCAGACTGCAAACTGGACATCTCCTAAAAAAGCATTGTTTTCATAAAGCGCAACTGGCGTTCTATGAAATAGAGGAAGATCAGCAATGTAGTTCGCATTCGGTTTACCAGTATGGTCTAAGATGCTTTCGGGATTAAAGGATTTTGAAACGCCTATAACCCAGCGATAGTTGTGCTTTATCTTTTGAAGTTCTCGTAAATCGCCCCTGCCGGTTTTCATCGGTTTGTATTCGAGAGAACCATCTTTCAGTAAATAATTATTCTGATTGATTCTGCCTGCTTTCACAAGCTCTGCAACCATTTCCTTTTCAGACTGTATCATGTAGTCTTGGATGCAAGCTATGCCACTATCTTCGACTTTGCCTTTTCTCTTATCTTTTGGCATTGTGTACGGAAGAATAGCAGAGAACTCAATCCCTAATCGCTTCAACTCAGCACTTTTGTTCAGCTTTACTGTTTTTGCTGCGAAGAACTCCTCATCGCCCCACCCACCTGCATTGCATACATTGGGTAACGACAACACGAGCCTTCTGTAAAATTTCTCAGCGTGCATAACGCCGTCCACTCGTCTGCAACATCCAACACCAACTTGTCCAGCTACAACTGGATAAACTTGTTTGTTGTATGAAATATCGTCAACTTTATAGGCATGGCGTGAACCGTCTAAGAAATAGCTGATAACAGGGGGGCTACCTGCTAACTGTCTTGCATAGTCTCCGAGGGGGACTGGCTTTTTGTGACGTGTGGTCTCGCCAGATACTTGCCATTTCATTATTTTACTGCCATCATCGTCATAATCAAACGATGGCATTCCTATGGCATCAAACGAATATTTCTCTGTATTATAGCTTTTGCCATTCGTTTCTTTGGCTATTATCTGCATTATCTTTGCCATAATGTCACCTTATTCTTAACCCATGCGGCACATTCCCTAGCTATAGCCTTCTGGTTCAGTTCATTGCGCAGCTTTACCTCAAATTCCGTACCATAAATGCCACGCTCGCGCCTTAATTTAGGAATATAAAACTCACGCTTTTCCTTTTTGCTGTTCTCCTTCTGAATAAATGTAGGATCAGTAAAAATAAAACGTAATTCGTCGATATTACTCAGCTCTTTGCGCAAAGCTTCAAAAGCATAGATAGAAAAATAGGCAGCAGCGATAGACAGCTTACTGCCTTTTTGCATTTCTGCAGCCATATCATCTCTTAATGTTTCATTAACATTATTAATAAACTTCATTTTTGCAAGTCAGCTCCGTTAATTGTTTATGTATCAAAAATTTGCTAATAACTCATTATAATGATACACTGTTGTCCCCCCCAGTCAAGCAAAAGCACACATTAAGTGTGTTTTGCCTGAAGTATTAGCAAGCTAATACTTTTCTATTCTGATTTTAGCGCAATTTGCGCTAAATAGCAAGTTAAAGTACCTTCTCTTTCTATAATGTTATTGGGTGATAATAATGTATCAGCGCATTCGCGACTTACGTGAGGACAAGGATATGACGCAAACACAAATGGCTGAAATCCTTAACTGCTCGCAAAGAGTCTACAGCAACTATGAAAAAGGCGAACGGGATATACCGACAGATATACTCATTGCCTTAGCTAAATTTCATAACACATCCACAGATTACATTTTAGGCTTAACAAACAAAAAATAAGGATTCACTTCGCAAGTAAATCGGAAGTGAATCCTTATTTTTATTATAACGATGAATTCTATTACGAGATTTTTCACCTAGTGCACTTTTCTCGTAATAGAATTGCCTTTTTGCTGCTTCATCGCCACTTTCTATTACGAGATTTGGTAATTTCTTCCCTTTTCCCGTAATAGGATTGCTGATTTAAGGAAAAAAGCGTAAGTTATTTTCTTCACATTCCGGCAAAATTAACCGTTGCGCATGTAAAAAATATTCATAGAAATCCATATAAAAATCACGCAAGCACAGTAAACTGCTTACGTGATTAATTCAAGATATTATATTGCTTGCTAAAATTAAAGAGCTACTTTTCTAAGCAGGAAATCGATGAGATTATAATGGATAATGCCATTTCTTGAAATAGTATGCTTATCCAAAGTTATAACATATTTGGGATAGTTATCGGCAATTTTTTCATATGCACCAAACTCTCGCTCTATTGTTTTTTCATCAGTTAAAAGATACGCTGCCTGAATATAGATAATCTTACCATTCAACTCTGCGATAAAATCAATCTCACCCTTCCATGTTTTACCTACATAGACCTTATAGCCACGCGAAATCAGCTCATTATAGCAAATTGTTTCAATAATATAGTTATACTCGTCCTTAATTCTGTTTTTCTTCAAATGCAGAAAGCCAAGGTCGCAAACATAATACTTCTCTTCAAATGCAAGCGCCTTCTTGCCACGAATATCATAACGCGAAACCTTATCACAAACACAGGCATCAACAATGCAGCGCATATAATCGTACACAACAGGAGCAGAAACCTTATGCCCATTACTTGAAAGCGTGCTCGCAATAGCATTACCGGAAACAGTCAGTGAAGAGTTACCTACAATATAATCAAGTACCTTTTCCAACACCAGCGGCGAATTTATTTTGTTACGCATGACTATATCCTTCAGTACAACTGCATCATATATATTATTTAAAATAACCTCTTTGGTTTCCTTATTGGCAGCACCACATACCAAAGGCAAGCCGCCATAAGTCATGTATTCCGCCAACAGGCTTTCATAATCCGGTGCAGATATATCTTTGTATTGACAGAACTCCATAAAATTGAACGGTAATACGCGCAAAGATACAGTCCTGCCACTTAAATGCGTAGCTAATTCTCCCGAAAGCAGTTTGGAATTAGAACCGGTAATAAAAATACTCACATTATGCGTTGCCCGAAAAGAATTTACCACAAGCTCAAAATTATTTACATTTTGAATTTCGTCAAAAAACAGATAATATTTACTTTCATCAATAATTTTTTGCTCAACATATTCATAAAAAGCATCTGCATCTGTCAGCTTATGGTACTTGTAATCTTCAAAATTAATATAGACTATATGTGAATCATCTACACCGTTTTCCTTGATTTCAGCAATAACCTGACGCAAAATAGTAGATTTACCACAGCGTCTGATGCCTGTAATAACCTTTACCAGCTCAGAATCATAAAATGGGCGCAAACGTTCCAGATACTGTGTTCTGATAACCATAACCCTGCTCCTTTCCGCTTTGTCAGCACATTTTCCTTTATTATATTCTAACACAACCCACTCCCCTCCGCAACAGTGTTAATTATTTTTAACACTATCGCACATTTTGTCGATAGTATTAATTTATTTTAACACTATGAGTGATTTTCGCGTTAGTGTTAATTATTTTTAATACTATTGCACGAGATGCTTATCTTTAACCTAAACGCAGGCACAAAAAAAGCCCGTCCTTGCGGACGGACTTTTCAGCATAAACCGGATTATTTACGGATACCCAGTTTAGCAATGATTGCACGATAGCGCTCGATGTCTTTGCTAGCCAGGTAGTTCAGCAGGCCACGACGTTTACCTACCAGTTTCAGCAGGCCACGACGGGAATGATGATCTTTTTTGTGCTCTTTCAGATGCTCGGTCAAATATTTGATGCGTTCGGTCAGAACTGCGATTTGTACCTCAGAAGAACCGGTGTCACCTTCATGACGTGCGTTTGCCAGAATTACTGCTTGTTTAGCTTCGCTAGTTAACATTGTTTGTTTCCTCCTAAAATTTCAAATTGCCATAAGCGTAGCAGCCGTTGGAGAATCGAACTGCCAGGCCTTGGTTCAAATACTATGATAGTATACCATATCTTGCCACCAGATAGCAAGTATTTTGTAAAGTTTTTTATAAAAACAGCTTTTATTTACCGCAATGCCGCTTCGCAGTCGTTTTTATCCTGCGCCAGCTGCTGCTTGAGCTGCTCAATGCCGGCAAATTTTACTTCGCCACGGATGCGCTGCACAAACTGCACCGTGAGCTGCTGACCGTAAAGGTCCCCGGTAAAATCAAAGATGTTCGTTTCCAGACGCGGGTTGGCAACATCGCCAAAGGTAGGATTATAGCCAATATTAGCCATGCCGTGATAGCTTGCGCCATTCACCAGTACCCGCACAGCATACACTCCCCCCAGAGGAACCGCAACATGAGCATCCTCAAGCTCAATGTTGGCAGTGGGATATCCCAGTATGCGACCGCGCTCGTTGCCGTGCGCCACCGTGCCGCTGATGCTGTAGCTGCGCCCCAGCATTGCTGCTGCCTCTGCTAACTCACCGGCAGCAATCAGCTGACGGATAGCGGTGCTGCTGATAACGGTTGCACCCTCGCTTACCAGTTCGCGCACAACCAGCTCAAAGCCCATGGCCTTGGCTGAAGCAGCCAGCGTATAGACAGTTCCCTGTCCGCGGCAGCCGTAGGTAAAGTTGGCACCGACTACCAGACAGCTGTAATCAAGCTGCTGCAGTCGCTGCAAAAACTCCTGCGGCGAAAGATCTGCTACCTGCTGATTAAAGGGAATGTCCACCAGCACATCCACACCAAGCTGCTGCAAAAGCTCCTGCTTTTGCGCGCCTGTTATCAGCGCCGGCGGCACCATGCCCGGACGAATCCATTCAAAGGGATGGTTGCTGAAGGTAAATACCGCCAGCTGCGAATTACATTCATGCGCCTTATCCCTTGCGGTTTCAATTACATCAAGATGACCGCGATGTAAACCGTCAAAGGTACCCAATGCTACCACACAGGGAGCGGAAAATTTATGCAGTTGTTCTAAAGAAGTAATAATCTCCATGCTTATTCCTCTGGCATCGGGTAATGCTCTAAGATTTTTTCTGCCTGCAGGCGCTCCTGCTCACAGCGGACGATGCCTAAGAATTCATCCCCCGGCCCCAGCAGAACGTATCTGCCGTCGGCAGTCTGCGCCACCGTGGTGCGCACACCGTTGGTGATGCGTGCCGCCTGACGCGCGTTTACCTTGAGCTTGGTCAGCTCGGCAACGGCAGTCAGCGGCTCTGCGGCACAGGCTTCGGGATTCTCCGCGATTTCCTGCAGCGTGCAGGCCTTGTCAATCGTGTAGGCTCCCACCTGCGTGCGCAGCAAAAAGCTCATCGTACCGCAGGTCCCCAGCGCCGTTGCCAAATCCTCGCCAAGAACGCGGATATAGGTGCCCTTGGAGCAGGCCACGCGCACGGTAAAGCTGTTTGCCGTATAATGCAGAATCTCCAGCTTATAGACTTCGATGGGACGTGCGGTGCGTTCCACCTCTACGCCCTGACGAGCCAGCTGATAGAGCTTTTTGCCATTGATTTTGATAGCCGAATACATCGGCGGCAGCTGCATTTGCTTGCCGGTAAATTGCGCCAGCACCGCTTCCAGCTCCTGTTTGCTGAATGCAGGCACAGGCATCGTTTTGACAACCTCACCGCTGTCATCGCCGGTAACGGTCTGCGCTCCCAGCGTAAATTCGGCAATATATTCCTTGCGGCCTTCTACAGCAAATTCTAACAGACGAGTGGCACTGCCCGCAAAAACAGGAAGAACTCCTGCCGCGTCAGGGTCAAGAGTTCCCCCATGTCCGATTTTCTTTGTGTTAAGCACGCGCCGCAAAAAGCCGATAACATCGTGTGATGTCATCTGTGGTGGTTTTAATACATTAAAAATTGCGTCCATATTAAACCAATTTGCCCAATGCCTCCAGCAGCTGAGTGCGAGCCTCCTCTACCGGTGCATAAATCGTACAGCCTGCTGCCCGCAGATGACCGCCGCCGCCGAAGGCTACAGCCACAGCGGATACGTCAACGCTCTTGGAGCGCATGCTCACGCGCGTTACCGCCGGCTCTACGGCCTTGAACATAATAGCTACGTCAACGCCCTCAATATAGCGCGGGTAGGACACAAAGCTGTCGGTCTGGACATCCTTGTCATATAAATCGTTGGTAATTGTGAGATAAGCAATTTTGCCTTCATAAGCGAAGGTCAGCGAAGGCAATACCTTGGCCAGCATCTCTACCGTATCGCGGGAGCGCACGTCCAGTGCATCGCTGATTTCGTTAGGCTGCACGCCGTATTCCAGCAGCTTGGCAGCATTACGCATAGTTTTTGGCGTAGTGTTGGCATAGCGGAACGAGCCGCAGTCTGTGCTGATTGCTGTGTAAAAGCAGGTAGCAATTTCCTTATCAAAGGGCCATTGCATAGCCATGAACAGATCACACATTACCTCGCCTACGGCTGCTGCCTTGGCATCCAAGTAGAGATATTCGGCAAAGCGTTCGTTGGAAATGTGGTGGTCGATGTTCAGCAGTGTTTTTGCTTCCACAACCTCGGACACCAGACCAATACGGTCAAAGGAGCTGGCATCAATAACTACCAGCAAATCCGTCTGCAGCTTGCTGCCCTCTACCGGGCGTTCACACAATTCAATACTAGGAATAAAGCTAAAGCTTTTGTTAATAACGTCATCACAGAAAACAGTAACCTGTTTGCCCTGTGCCAGCAAAAAGCGTGCCAGTCCCAAAGTAGAGCCCAGGGTGTCACCATCCGGGCTTACATGAGTACACAGCACAATTTTTTCTGCCGCCAGCAGCATAGCGCCTGTTTCCTGCAGGCTAAGCTCCTTACTCATGCTCTGCTTCCTCGGCTGCAGGCTTTTCTTCCTGCTTAATCTTATCTAAAATGCTCTGAATATGCGCACTGTATTCTGCGGAGGTATCCTTCTGCAGAATCAGGGTCGGTGCAAAGCGCAGGCGGATGCGTTTGGCGATTTCCGTACGCATAAAGCCTAATGCCTTGTTCAGAGCCTTCCAGGTTTCATCCTGTTTATCCTTGGGACCATACATGCTGATGAAAATCTTTGCATAGCTCATGTCATCTGTCAGCTCCACGCCTGTTACGGTAACAAACTGAATGCGCGGATCCTTGACATCATGCAGCAGCATTTTGCTGATTTCATGCTTGATGGCCTCCTGTACTTTTTCTACTCTAAGTCTTGCCATTTTCTTTTCCTCTATATATAGATACAGACTGACGTACAGGCAGCAGCTGCGGGGAATGCGGCGTATACGGCCGGCATTCCTGCGCAATGTGCCTTATGCGGCAGACTATTCTACTGCGATTTCTTCCATGTCGTATACTTCAAAGATATCGCCCTCTTTAAGGTCGCTGAATTTCTCTAAAGTAATACCACATTCAAAGCCTTGGGCAACTTCCTTCACATCGTCCTTGAAGCGGCGCAGAGATTCGATAACGCCCTCGTGAACTACGATGCCGTCACGGACAACACGAACCTTGGAGCTGTTGGTAACCTTTCCTTCAACTACATAGCAGCCGGCAATCTTCAGCTTGGAAATAGTAATCAGCTGACGGATTTCTACGCGGCCTTGGATAACCTCCTTGAATTTAGGAGCAAGCATACCCTTGATAGCAGCCTCAACGTCGTTGATTGCGTCGTAAATTACACGGTAGGTGCGTACGTCAACCTTTTCGGTTTCGGCAGCCTTACGCGCGTTAGCGTCAGGACGAACGTTAAAGCCGATAATCAGTGCGTTGGCAGCGGATGCCAGCATTACGTCGGATTCGGTGATAGCGCCTACGCCTGCATGGACAACGGCAACCTTAACCTCATCGTTTTTGATTTTTTCCAGGGATGCCTTCAATGCTTCGATAGTACCCTGAACGTCAGCCTTAACTACGATGTTCAGCTCTTTGATTTCGCCTTCTTTAATACGTTGGAACAGGTCATCCAGAGAAACCTTGGAGTTCAGCTTGATTTCCTCTTCCTTCTTCTTGGCGATACGTTTTTCAGCAACGCCACGGGCAGTCTTTTCATCTGTGCTGTCCAGGATATCGCCAGCAGCAGGTACATCGTTCAGGCCCAGTACCTCTACAGGGGTAGAAGGAAGAGCCTTCTTAACCTTTTCGCCACGGTCATTGATCATTGCACGAACCTTACCATAGGAGGTGCCGGCAATAATGGTATCACCGATATGCAGAGTACCGCGTTGTACCAGTACGGTAGCAACCGGGCCGCGGCCCTTATCCAGCTGTGCCTCGATGATGGTGCCGTGAGCAGGCAGATTCGGGTTAGCCTTCAGTTCCTGCATTTCAGCAACCAGCAGAATCATTTCCAGCAGGTCGCTGATACCGGTTTTCTGATGTGCGGAAACAGGAACCATAATGGTGTCGCCGCCCCAATCCTCAGGAATGAGCTCATGCTCTGCCAGCTGTTGTTTAACGTGATCCGGATTTGCGCCCGGACGGTCGATTTTGTTGATAGCTACAATGATAGGTACCTTTGCAGCCTTAGCATGGTTGATAGCCTCGATGGTCTGCGGCATTACACCGTCATCTGCTGCTACAACCAGAATTGCAACGTCGGTTACCTGTGCGCCGCGGGCACGCATAGCGGTGAAAGCCTCATGGCCCGGGGTATCCAGGAATACAATCTGCTTGCCCTGGTAGTTTACCTTATATGCACCGATGTGCTGGGTAATACCGCCGGCCTCGCGGGAAGTAACGTTGGTTTTGCGGATAGCGTCCAGCAAGGAGGTTTTACCATGGTCAACGTGGCCCATAACGGTAATAACCGGCGGACGCGGAACGCGTTTTTCAGGCGGATCGTCAACCTCGGGAATTTCTGTCGGATCCTCTTCCGGAGCCTTCTGGCCAACCTCTACGCCGAAGTTGTCGCCGATAAGCTGTGCGGTATCGAAATCGATATCCTGGTTGATGGTAACCATTACGCCCAACATAAACAGAGCCTTGATTACTTCATTAACCTCACGCTTAATGAGCTTGGAAAATTCCTGTACATTGATAGATTCGCCGATTTCAACGTAGGTCGGACGAACGATTTCTACCGGAGCTTGTTGTTGCTTCGGTGCGGGCTTCTTGCCGCCGCGGTTTACCGGCATCTGATGGCCGGCGCTGCGGTTCGGACGGCTTTCGCGGGTAGCGTAGCTGCCCTTAATCTGCGGCTTGTTGTCCTTACGGCTCTTGCCTGCGTTGCGGCCGCCCTGACGGTTATCGCGACCGCCTTCGCTGCGACCGCTGCTGCGGCCTTCGCTGCGGCCACCGCTAACCTGTGCACGGCTTTCACCATGTACGCTCGGGCCCTGCTGGCTCTTAGGACCTACAAAGATACCGCCCTGGCGTTGTTGGCCGTTGCGGTTACCCTGACGGTTGCCCTGAGCACCCTGCTGGCCGCCACGATTTTGCGGACGGCCTTCGTTACGGCCACCTTGACGGTTGCCCTGCTGGCCACCGCGGTTTTGCTGCGGACGGCCTTCGTTGCGGCCACCCTGACGATTTTCGTTACGCCCTTGTTGAGCGTTGTTGTTATTGCGTTGATTTTGTTGCTGATTTTGTTGCATATTCCTCTGTCCGTTATTCCTATTCATATTGTTATCATTTCTTTTAACTGTATCCTGCGGACGCGCAGGAGCAGCCGGTTTGCTGACATCACGTTTTTCCGTCTTCGCCGGTTTGGGCGGTTCTGGTTTTTTATCGTATGCTTTACGGATAACAGACATAGCCTTGTCATCAGCTGCACTAAAATTAGTTTTTTCGATATTATTTTTCTTCAACAGGTCAATAACCTCATTTACCGGTTTGCCATAATCCTTGGCAACCTCATATATTCTTTTATTACCCATTCATCCACCTCCAGACCAGATAATAAGAAGCAGACTCATCTGCGGAGCTTGCACAAGCTGCGCAGACAACTGTGATTTAAATCATTATTTTTTCAACAGCATGTTGGCAAAATTCGCATCGGTAATAGCCACAGCTATTCTCGGTCCTTTGCCGATTGCATAGCCCAGCTCATTGCGCGTCAACAGCTCAATGACCTGCACGCCTGCCATCTCTGCCAGGAAATAAATTTCCTTTTTTGAATTAGGGGCAGCATCTTGTGCCAAAACAAGTACCTTGACCTTGCCGCTTTTTAAGGCAGCACGCACAGCTACATCGCCGGAAGCGGTTTTGCCTGCCTTTTGCGCCAACCCTAAAGCAAATGCGACATTATTGCCTGCCATGTTCGAAATCCTCCAGCAGCTGCTTGAGTACATCCTCACCGATAGGCTTTTCCAAAGCGCGCTCCAGACGTTTCTCCTTTACGGCCTTGGTAATGCATTCCTTATCGGGGCAGACATATGCGCCACGTCCGTTTTTCTTGCCGGTGAGGTCAAGGCTGACCTCGCCCTCAGGTGAACGTACAACACGCAGCAGAGCCTTTTTATCCTTCATTTCATTGCAGCCTAAGCATTTACGCTGCGGAATTTTTTTTACCTTCATCATGCTTCTTCCACGGGAGCAGGCTCAGCAGCAGCCTCTTCGGCAGCCTGAGTTTCGCTCTTAATATCAATTTTCCAGCCGGTCAGCTTAGCAGCCAGGCGGGCATTTTGGCCTTCCTTGCCGATAGCCAGGGACAGCTGGTAATCCGGTACGACAACGCGGCAGATTTTGTCTGCTTCGTTAACGGTTGTCTTGACAACCTTTGCCGGGCTCAGAGCATTGGCAACATATTGTGCCGGATCTTCACTGTATTTTACAATATCAATTTTTTCACCGCGCAGCTCGTTAACGATAGTCTGCACACGCATGCCCTTGTGGCCTACGCAGGCACCTACCGGATCAACATTGCTGTCAGCGGTATATACGGAAATTTTGGAGCGCATACCGGGCTCGCGGGCAACGGATTTGATTTCAACAACGCCGTCATGGATTTCCGGAACCTCCAGCTCAAACAGGCGCTTCAGCAGGCCGGGATGAGTACGGGAAACCATAATCTGCGGTCCCTTGTTGGTGCGCTTAACCTCAACAATATAGGTTTTCATACGCTCATGGTATTGGTAAATTTCACCGGGAATCTGCTCGTTCGGAGTCAGCACAGCTTCAACCTTGCCCAAATCGATATAAACGTTTTGGTTTTCCATGCGCTCGATAATACCGGTAACGATATCGTTGGCACGGCTTTGGAAGCGTTCATATACCTGTCCGCGCTCTGCCTCACGGATACGCTGTACAACAAACTGCTTAGCATTTTGGGCAGCAATACGGCCAAAGTTTTTCGGTGTAACCTCAACCTCTACGATATCGCCTGCAAGATACTGCGGGTTGATTGCCTGAGCATCCTCCAGAGTCATTTCGTTAATGCCGTCAGCCTCGCCTTCAACAACAGTGCGCTGAGCATATACATGGATTTCACCGGTTTCTTTATTCATTTCAACACGGACATTCTGGTTTGTGCCGGTGTTCTTCTTGTAAGCAGCAACCAAAGCGTCATCAACAGCCTGGAACAAAAGCTCGGGGTCAATACCCTTTTCCTTTCCTAATTCCTGGATTGCTGAGATAAAATCTGCGTTCACTTAATAAGCCTCCTATTTCTTAAATTAAAAGTCTATATGCGGTCTGATATTCGCAATCAGCCTACGTTCAATGCGGTCAGGATTTTTGAATTCCTTACCTTTAATAATCTTTTTAACCTGTACAGCTTCGTCATCATGTGCTACCAAAATGCCGGTCAGATTTTTCATTCCCTCCCACGGAGTATAGAACATAATGTCAACCTTGGTGCCGTAGGCAGCTTCAAAGTCCTTGTCCTTCTTCAGCGGACGGTCAATGCCCGGAGAAGAAACCTCCAAAAAGTATTTGTCGGGAATAGGATCCTCTGCATCCAGAATCTCCGTCAGCTTTTCGCTCACCATCTGGCAGTCATCAATTTCAACTCCACCAGGCTTATCGAGAAAAATCCGTAGGTACCAGTCCTTTTCACGCACATATTCTACATCAACCAGAGTAAGCCCGGTATCCTGCAGAAGGGGTTCTACCATTGCGGTAATCAGTGCTTCAACTTCTTTTGCCTGCATCATTTTCACCTCCATATTAAGTTTTTCTTTCTGTATTAACCTTGCGGCCAACACCTGCCTCTGCCGCAAATGCGTCAGAAACATCATAATAAGCGGAAAGAGCGGGCTTTAAACCCACTCTTTCACAAGTCATACTTATTTTGGCTATCCTTATTATAGCATCTGTTGACAAGTCTTGCAAGTAGCTTACGCTATATCTAGTTATTATATGTTAAATTTTATACAGAAAGATGCTAAATCTGCCACGTAAAATGTATACACTGCGCTTTCCCTTGTCAGTGGCAAAAATATCTGCTACAGTAATACAGTAAACAGATAGAGATTGTGGAAAAAGTGTCAGTTTGGACAAGGGCGCTTTATCGACAAGCTTTTTATGAAAGGTGGTATTTTTATGTCCTATAATTTTGATGCTGCTGTTTCTCCCTTTATTAAAGCACTGCCTCCCTCCGGTCTGGCAAAGTTTCTTGATATTATGGCCGCTAACCCCAACATCGTACCTCTCAGCGTAGGCGAACCCGATTTTGATATTCCGCAGGCTGTCAAGGATGCCGAAATCAACAGCATCTGCGAAGGCAAAAGCTGCTATACTCCCACTCTCGGCCTTTTGGAGCTGCGCGAAGCAATTGCGGATGATATCCATAAAAACTATGGCGTGAAATACGATCCGAAAACCGAAATCATGGTAACCGTAGGCGTCAGCGAAGCACTGTACACCACTATTACTACCATTATGCATCCCGGTGACGAAATTATTCTGCCTGAACCCTGCTACGTTGCCAACAAGGCCTGCGTTATTCTGGCAGGCGGCAAGCCTGTTTCCGTAGAAACCTATCAGGAAAACGGCTTTGTGCCTACTATCGAAGATTTGGAAAAGGCTGTTACGCCCAAGACTAAGGCTATTATGCTTGGCTATCCCAACAACCCGACCGGTGCCGTTATGAGCAAGGAGCAGATTAAGGCTATCGGCGACTGGGCTGTAAAGCATGACCTGATTGTCATCAGCGACGAGCTTTATGCTCATCTTACCTACGGCGGCAAAACGCACACCATGTTCACCTCCTTCCCGGAATTCCGCGACCGCACCATTATTTTCAACGGCTTCTCCAAGGCCTACGCTATGACCGGCCTGCGTCTTGGCTATATCATGGCACCGGCAGCAATCATCAACGCTATGAACATCCTGCATCAATATGTTGTGCTCTGCCCCAACGTTACGGCACAGTACGGCGCGATTGCGGCACTGAAATACTGCCGTCAGGACGTTGACAATATGGTTGCCGAATACGGCCGCCGCCGTCAGATTATGATTGACGGCTTCCACAAGATGGGACTGCCGCTGTATGAGCCCGAAGGCGCCTTCTATGTTTTCCCCTGCATCAAGGAAACCGGCCTTTCCAGCATGGAATTTGTTGAAAAGCTGCTGGAGGAGCAAGAGGTTCTCGTAATCCCCGGCAACATCTTCGGTGCCGGCGGCGAAGGCTATATCCGCTGCTCCTATGCTTACAGCGAAGAAATCCTGCATAAGGCGCTGGAGCGCATCGCCCTCTTTGTAACGAAATACAGAAATTTGAACAAAGCAAAATAACTGTTATGCTTATTAATTATTAGACGCAGTTATCTTATTAGTATATAATATCAATTGTGGATTTGATATCTGCTTAAAAATTCTTTGTTTTGATTTCGCTATATCTCACTTTCCTTCCATGAGACATAGCACATAAGAAAAACACGGTGTTTATCAGCCGTGTTTTTTCTTTTTGAAAAAGCTTTTTGATTATTCTATTGCAGCAGCAGCGTAAGCTAAACAAAAAATCCGCATGAAAAAAACATCATCATATTCCCGCTAAAACAGTTAAAGCTGCCAGCCTCCGGTTTGAGACGGAGACGGCAGCTTTTTGCATAAAAGCATTTGCGTATAATTTTTATCTTAAGTTAAAGCTTACCGCACGTGTAACGCGACAGCGTGCGTTCTGGCCGTACTTATCCTTGGCAGGACTGAAGCGCCATTTGTTGACAGCCGTCACAACGCTGTTATCCATAGCACCGTTGCCGGAGGAACCGACAACCGTTACATCCTCTACACTGCCGTCAGCACCCACCAGAATGCGTACCGTTACCACACCGGTAGCACCGCTGTTGCGTGCGGACGCAGGATATACAGGCGCAACCTCACGCAGCAGGCGTGGCGGTTTGACCGGCACACCGCGGCCTTCGCCGCTGCCACTGCCGTTACCGCTGCCGTTACCGCTGCCGCTGCCACTGCCTGTTCCGCTGCCCGTACCTGTGCCTATACCATTACCAGCAGGATTACCGGCAGGAGCCTTCGGCCCGGGGGCTGCAGTTGCTTTTTTCTTAACAATCTTCTTCTGTGGCTTAGGCTTCAGCTTTTGGTCAATAATATCCTCCAGGCTTTGGATGATAGGCTCTTCCTGCTGCTCCTCCTGTTCGATTTCTTCCTCCTGAGCTTCAGCGCCGCCACCGCCGCCCTCCAAAGAAACCTCCAAAATTTCCGGAGGCGTATGCACAAAGCGGTAGCCGAAAATGCCAAGGCCGGCGGCAAGAACAAGATGCACAGCCAGAGCTACGGCAAAGCCCTTGCCAAATCGCTTTTGTTCATCCTTCATTTGCTCTCACCTGTATCCGTAGCCAAACCGAAGCGTGTGACACCTGCTCCCTTCATTTTATCCATCAGCTGGATAATAGTTTTATAGGGAGCTTCGTCCTCTGCTCTGATAATAACAGAGAAGGAGGAATCATGCTTGCTTTCAATCGCAGCATTCTGAACCAGCATATCCATCTCGATTTTATTTTCATCAAGATAAAGGCTGCCATCCTTTTTAATCGTTACATTAAAGTTACTCTTGCTGACATTCTCCGAATGCTTAGCAACCGGCAGGCGAATAGGAATCGTCTTGACCTCGCTCATATACATAGTGCTGACAATGAAAAATACCAGCAGCAGGAAAATCATATCAATCATAGGACTAAGCATGATTTCCGGTGACTTCATCACTCTTTTACGACGTCTGCGCATTTTTCAACACCGCCCCTCATTTGCTCTGCTCGTTAGCTTTGAAAATATCAACCAACGTATCCGCTACTTCGTTGATATTCAGAGTTTCGGTTTTGATTTTACTTGTAAGATAAGCATGGATACACATACCCATAATGGCAATGCACAGGCCGAAAACGGTAGTAATCAGCGCTTCACCAATACCTGCAGTAACGGCCATCGGGTTCTGCGTTCTTTCGTTCAAAGCATTAAAAGAAGAAATCATACCGGTAATCGTACCAAGCAAACCGAGCATCGGTGAAAGACCGATAACAACACTCAGATAGTTGATATTTTTTTCCAGACTGTCGATAATACGGTCTGCTTTAGTATAGACAATAGTTTCCAGACGCTGGCCGAGATCACCCTTAATATCCAGAATTTCCTTAGCCATGGCAGCAGCCTCGCCCTTGCTCTGCTCTGCCAGCTCACTGGCGCCAACCAGATTAAAGTCATTCATCATGCGGCAGAAGCTGCTCGCGAACTTTTCTCCGGAAATAGCCTTCTTATAGAAAAGATATCGTTCCACACCAATAGCAATAGCGGCAAAAGAACACATCAGCAGCGGCCACATGCAGGGACCACCCTTAACAAAATAATCAACAGCTCCGGCAAAAATACTCATACTTAAACCTTCTTTCAAAAAAATAACGCTGCAATTTTTTTGCGGCAAATCGCAAGCTCATCATCCGCCTATACACAGCGGAAGGAAGTCGGCATAGCTCCCATATCTGATACTTGTTGCTATTTACTAGATATTTATATTATAGTCTCTTTACTAATCTGCGTCAAGAAAATACAAACTATATAAACAAAGGCAGTACAGGGAAAATTTCCCGTACTGCCCAAAGATTTATGTTATTTGAAATACTTGGCGAAGGCCTGCGCCGCCGCCGACTGCACCTCTGCATTGAAGGCTGTATACCGCTCGAGCAGCAAACGTCCCTCCGGCGTCAGCACGCTGCTGCCGCCGCTTTTGCCGCCTGCCGTGCTGCTGACCAGCGCAAAGCCCAGGTCTGCCTCCGCACGCCGCAGAATCTTCCACGCCTTGCTGGCCGACATCCCCATAGCCTTGTAGGCAGCACTCAGCGAACCGGTGGCCTCAATGCGCTGCAGAAGCTCCGCTACGCCCTTGCCGAAATCAATGCTTTCGTTATACACGCGCACCTTCACATGATAATGCTGCGGGTCTGCGTAGGTCATTTTACCACCCCTTGCCGAAGCCGCAGGCAGGATAGGTACACACTGCACAGTTCAGGCACAGTCCGCCCTCGCCCAAGGCCGCCAGCTCGTCGACAGTGACGATGTCACAGGCCAGCACACGCGGCAGCACCAAATCAAAAACAGTGCGCTTAGCATACATCACACAGCCCGGCAGTCCCAGAACAGGCACCTGGTCTTCGCCGTAATACGACAGCAAAAACATGGCACCAGGAAGCACCGGTGCACCATAGGAAACAATGCGTGCACCGGTGTTTTTTATTGCCAGCGGTGTGCGGTCATCCGGGTCAACGCTCATGCCGCCGGTGCAAAGCACCATTTCCGCGCCCTTTTCCTCAATCGCCGTTTTAATCGCAGCGGTAATCTGCTCCGGTTTGTCATCCAGCACCTGCTTATAAACTACCTCTACGTTGAACTCGGCCAGCTTTTCCTCCAGCACGGGCGTAAAAGTATCCTTAATGCGTCCGTGGAATACCTCGCTGCCGGTTGCCAGTACGGCAGCCTTTTTGATTTTATACGGCAAAAGCTGCAGCAGCGGTTCATCACCGCACAGCTCACGCACACGCTGCATTTTTTCCTTTTCGATAACCAGCGGTATAATGCGTGTACCGCAGAGCTTATCGCCCTTTTTCACCGGCGTATTTCCGTGACGCGTCGCAATCATCATCTGTCCGAAGCTGTTCACCAGACGTAGACGCGCGCTGTCCACCTTAAACAGACCGTCGGCAGCAGCAGCCAGCTCAATCTTGCCCTCTTTTACAGGCGATTCATCCATCATAGTGTTTTTGCAGATGTCGCATAAAATACGTGCGGCATCATTTTCGTGCAGCATGCTTTCATCAGCTTCCCACACATATAAATGCTCCTTGCCGATGGAAAGCAGCACCGGAATATCCTCCGGCTGCACCACATGTCCCTTGCGGAACACGGCATCCTTAGTAACGCCCTTGATAATCTGTGTCAGGTCATGGCAGAGAACACTGCCGACCGCATCCTCAGTACGAATTAATTTCATGTTTATCTACCTCTTATTTAGCCTGCGCAAAGCCGTAGGCGGCAAAAATCTTCATAGCTTCTTCGGTCTGCAGGAAGGCAGCAAAATCCTTGGCAGCCTCAGCCTGCGGAGCCTTCGCCAGCACGCCGATAGGATAAATTACCGGCTTCTTTAAGGAGCCTGCCGGAGCTTCGGCCACAACAGTTACCTTATCCTTCAAGAGTGCTGCATCGGTAGCGTAAACAAGGCCTGCATCGGCACTGCCTTCGGCAACCCAGTTCAAAACCTGTGTTACATTGGTGCCAAGGCTTACCTTGCCTTGAATACCGTCCCATTGGCCTAGCTTGGTCAGCGCTTCCTTGGCATATTGGCCTGCAGGAACACTGGCAGGATCACCGATTGCAGGATGCTTAGCCTTGCTAAAATCAGTGAAGGCTTTGATTTCGCTGCCGCTTTTAGGCACAATCAGCACCAGCTTGTTTTCCAGCAGCGGCTTTACCGTGCTTTTATCCATATAGCCCTTGTCGCTCAGCGCGTTCATCTGCTTGTTGGCCGCAGAAATAAATACGTCCGCTGCAAGACCACTTTCAATCTGTGCCTGCAGCTTGCCGCTGGCATCATATACGCCCTCGATTTTGATTTCCGGATGCTTTTGCTGATAAAGCGGAATGAGCTTTTGCGTAAATACCTTTTCCATGCTGGCAGCAGCAGCCAGACGCAGTGTTTTGCCTGCCTGCGGAGCAACAGCCTGCTTATCACCGCCACCGCAGCCTGCAGCCATAACAGCTAACATGAAAGAAAATACTAAGCATAAGAGTTTTTTCATTTTACTCCCCCTGTTGTTGTTTTGTTTTATATAAGTAAACATTAAGACCAATAACTACCAAAAGGCAGATGCCCACAATTACGGCCACATACCAGCCTGCGGCACCCCAATCGCCTGCCGCGACGGCAGAATAAACTGCCAGCGGCAGCGTGCGTGTGCGTCCTGCGATATTGCCGGCAATCATCGCCGTGGCGCCGAACTCGCCCAGACCACGGGCGAAGGCCAGCAGACCGCCGGCGATAATGCCCGGCAGTGCATTCGGCAGATGAATGCGCCAGAAAATGCGCCATTCCGTCATGCCCAGCGAACGCGCCGCCTCCAGCATGCCCTTATCAACCTGCGATAAGGCTCCGCGTGCACTGCGGTACATAAGCGGCAGCGAAATTACCGCTGCTGCCAGCACCGTCGCCAACCAACTGAAGGCTATTTTTATACCTGTCATCTGATAAATAAGCTGGCCTAAAAAACGGTTGTTACCGAAAAAATATAAGAGAAAGAAGCCTGCTACCGTAGGAGGCAGCACCATCGGCAGTGTTATTACAGCGTCGGCAAAAATCTTCAGGCTTTGGCTCTGCAACCGTTCCACCCACCAGGCAATAATTACGCCGATAAAGAAAACTATGACGATTGTTGCGGCCGCAGTGTGCAGTGAAATCCACAGCGGTGACCAGTCAATTGCGCTCATTTTCTCGCACAGTCATGGGCGCTGCCCTTCAGGATACGCAATCCATGCTCCAGCTGCGGCAAAACGATTGCCAACGCTTCCTCCACTGCTTTAGTGCTTCCGGGAAGATTCACAATCAGCGTCTGTCCGCGCACTACGCTCACGCCGCGGCTCAGCATTGCCCTCCGCGTAATCTTCAGCGATTCCGCACGGATGGCCTCCGCGATACCGGGCACGTTGCGTGTAGCCACCGCCATTGTTGCCTCCGGTGTAACATCACGCAGCGAAAGGCCCGTGCCGCCTGTGGTGATAATCAGATCCACCTGTCTGCTGTCCGCCAGACGTATCAGCTCACGTTCGATCTTCTTCTGCGCATCGGGAAGCAAAACCTGCTCCACAATTTCGTAGCCTGCCTCCGCCAACAGCTCTGCTGCCCGCGGTCCGCTGGTATCAACACGCTCACCTGCTGCACCCTTATCAGAAAGCGTCATTACCGCCGCACGCAAAGGTACGTCGGCTGCAGGCAGAGTCACCTCCAGCTCCATGCCGCTGCGCAGAACGCCGCCATGCTCTACCATAGCAAAAACGCCTTCACGTGGCATAATGCAGTCGCCCACACGCGCAAAAATCGTGCAATGGCTGTGGCATTCCTTGCCAATCTGCGTCAGCTTCATCACTACTTCACCGCTGCACATGATGCTGCCTACCGGCAGCTTTTTGAAGTCAATGCCGCTTACAAGAATATTTTCACCGAAGGCACCGATAGCGGCATCACCGCCGCGCGCATTGAATTCATCCACCTTTTCCGCACTCAGCAGACTCACCTGACGGTGCCAGCTGCCGGCGTGGGCATCGCCCTCGATACCGAAATTTTCTTTGAGGACTATTTCCTCTACAGGATGCTTTTCCGTCCCCTTTTTTTCGCTGATACACACAGCCTTGATTATGCCTCTGATGCTTGCTTCCATATAAAATCACCGCTCTTTCCGCCTGCCTTGCTCAGCAGATGCACATCTGTAATCACCATCGCCTTGTCCACGGCCTTGCACATATCGTAAATCGTCAGCAGCGCAATCTGCACGCCGGTCAGCGCTTCCATCTCCACGCCGGTCTTACCCGTAGTTTTTACCAGACATTGCGCCTGTACGGCATAGCTGCCGTTTTCCGCCAAAAGCTCAAAATCAACCGTGCATTTCGTCAGCTGCAGCAGATGACACAGCGGAATCAGCTCGCTGGTGCGCTTGGCCGCCATAATTCCCGCAACACGCGCTACGCCCAACACATCACCCTTGGCCATACTGCCGCCAGCAATTTTTTCATATATTTCTCTGCTTACGCAGATTTTTCCCTGCGCCACGGCAACCCTTGCGGTGTCAGCCTTATCGCTGACATCAACCATCAAAGCATTGCCGGCAGCGTCAAAATGTGTAAATTCACTCATCGTCTGCTCCTTTAAAGCCTGTTTTATCCGCCAATCTGGCTCATATTAAAGCGTGCCGCCTGCACCTCAAAGCGGTGACCGTCAGGCTTGGCGTAAATAATCTTCTGCATCGTCTGCAGCAAATCCGCATCACTGATACCGTCACGCAGCAAGTGCTTCAAATCTATACCATCGTCACTGTAAAGACATGGCTTCAGCATGCCTGCCGAGGTAAGGCGTACCCTGTTGCAGACAGCGCAGAATTTATTGTGCAGCGGTTCAATAAAGCCTACCGGCATTGCGTAGCCGCCGATGCGCCAGTAGCTTGCGGGACCGTTGCCGTAGCGCTGTGCGTCTGGCTGCAGCTTCAGGCCAGCCTGCTCCAGCAGGCTGCGGATTTCGCAGCCGCTCAGGCCTTGCAGATTTGCGTTGCAGTCTAGCGGCATCAGCTCGATAAAGCGCAAAGGCACATTATACCTGTGCGCCAGCTGCAATAATTGCCTGATGTCCGACAAACCGTTTTCCGCCAGAGGCACGCAATTCAGCTTGAACGGTATTCCTGCAGCCTGCAGCTCCTGCAATGCCTGCAGCACGCTGCCCAGGCTGCCGCCGGTCAGCTCTGCGTAATACGCCGCATCCAACGTGTCCAAACTAACGTTGATGCTGTCCACACCCGCTGCGATAAGCGCAGGCAGCTGCTGCGCCAGCAGCGTACCGTTCGTCGTCAGCGTCACCTGCTCCACGCCTTCCATTCGCTTCAGGCCGGCGATAAAATCACTGCAGCCCTTGCGCAGAAGCGGTTCGCCGCCGGTGATTTTGAATTTGCGGATGCCAAGCTGCAGCGCAGCGCGGCAAATACGCAAAAGCTCCTCATAACGCAAAATCTCATTATGTGGCACATGCTCGCTTATCTCCGGCTGACAATAGCGGCAATGCAGATTGCAGCGGTCGGTAAGGGAGATGCGCAGGTAATCTATTTTGCGATTGTATTGGTCGTACATAATGGTAATCCTTTTTTATTACGTAAACTGATTTTAGCTTTAAACGTGAGCCAAGCGTATTCCAACCCTTCCGTCTGCTCGCTATGCTCGCATCCACCTTCCCTTTCAGGGAAGAGATAATAGGCTATCTTTAAGATTTTAGCCAGTGATTACTTCGAACTTTTATATGCTCCCTGCCGTCGCAAGGCGACATTAGCACGACCAACAGTTTCTTGCTGCGCAAGCTTGCGACAAACTGGGTCTTAGCGTCAGGGAGCTGGCAAAATCACGCTAGTGATTTTGACTGAGGGTTGTACTCTGCGATATTTTAATTGCTCAATTCGGTAATGAAGCAAAATGTGGTCAATTCCCTCGCGTCATTCTCACCCGAGAATAACGCCTGCCAAAACAAATGTGGTCTTGCAACCACATTTGTTTTCAGCTTTTGACATACTCCCTACACTTAATCCCTGCGGTATTTGAAGTGGGGGATTCTAGGATACAAACGAGCCATGCCCTTCCTGCAAGCAGGATATAGGTCTTACTGATTCTCTCCTGCTGGATGATGTCCCATCCAGATATTATGTATTACTCCACAGCCTAATTATAACATACATACCATTTGTTCGCCATCAATTGCTTACGCAAATTCGGCGAACCGCCATTCATCTCCCTCTAAGAGGTAGGAGTCTTCTGGCTAAAAAGATAAACGACTCCAAAACCCCTTCTTCTTCTCCCTCTCCAGCTTCTCGGGCTTCACAACCTCAATCGCCTCACCATGAATAACCCTCATCGGATTCTCCTCGCTGATGCGCTTGAACTCCTCTTCCCCAGCGATTTCACGAATAACACTTGCACCTGCGCGCATATCCGTATCCCTGCCCACAGCTCTGTGCGCATCGCTGCCAATTCATCCAGCAGCGTGCCCCCCCCGAGTCAAGCAAAAGTCCACTATTTCTTCCGTTACAACAGCCGTTGGGGACATCAGCAAGCGAGCGCGTGCAAGCTAAAAAAAGCGTCAGCCGCTTTTCCTCCGCCTGACGCTTTTAAGAATGAATCCTTTAATGCAAGAATATTTATTTTAATTATATTGCAAACAAAAAAGACAGCTGCTTTTTACAGCAGCTGCCAAAAAAATTTTAATTATATTTTGTTTATCCGTCTAAATTTTTTTCTCTTCAGCTTCCTCCTGCTCTATCAGATTATATCTGTCGAACAAAATCCCAGGTCTGATTTGCGGTCCAAAGAGCTTCTCATGCACATCATACTCCAGCTTTTTCTCCAGCACGCCAGTGGCATACAGACGCTGGCTGTAGAACTCATGCAGAGCGTTGCCGAATTGCACCAGCGCATCATACGGACTTCTGCCGCCAGCCGTCAGCCGCAGCTGCAAGCCATCGCCCAAGTCATAGACCTGATATTGCGAAACATTGTGGAATTGAGCCAAGCCATTCGTGCGCAGCCTGTCAAACACTGCCTCCCTGCCCGGCCTGATGCTGCCATGACCTATAGACGCATCGCCAAAATGCATGCGCTCGGCCTCTGCACGCAGCAATCCCTGCGCCTCCAGCCTGTCGATGTCCAGCGAGCCCCTGCGTGCGCTCAAGGTAATATCATTACCTGTCAGCTCGCCCGCAGTGATGCTGCCGCCGCGGCTCTGCAGCGTAATGCTCTCGCTGTCAGGCGCGTCTCCATGAAGCACAATATCGTTATCAGCCAAAATCTTAAGATAGCTGCCTGCGTCCTTGCCTGTCGACAAATGCTGCAGAACGAGCTGCTTGTCGCCCAGCTGGTTAATCGCCACAGCGCCGCCCGAAATTACGCTCAGGCCATCGTTCGCCTCATCCTGTCCGTAAAGGCTGACATTCAGCGCACCTGTGCTGCCAACGCCGTTAATCGCTGTCAGATACAGGCTCTGCGCCTGAATATTGACAGCCTCCGGCTCTGCAGCCAGCTTGTTGATGCTGCCGAGGCTCGTAACTGTCGCCCTGCCGTTGCCGGTCATAAGCGTCTCGATATTGAGGTCCTTGCTTGCACGGCCAGCGAAGCTCTTCTCAAGGCTAACCTCCTCGCGTCCCTGCAGGAAGATGTCGCCCTGGCCGCCCTTAGCCGCAGCCTGAATATTGATTTTGCCCTGCCCGTTGCTCGTCGTCTGCTGAATGCCCAAGGTCTGCGTTTCGTCAATCACGGCGATTTGCTTGCCATCAGCAGCCTTGCGCAGCGTAACATTCGTCACATCTGCCTGCCCCAAGGTCTTCAAATCATTAAGCGCATTGGCATTCTTATAGCTGCCGTCAGCATTCTTCGCCAAAATCCCGGTGAGCGTAATTTCCTTCGTCTCGCCGCGCTGACCGATGCTGCCGTTCGCCGTCAGCGTGATATTCCTGCCGATAACGTTCGGATCCTTCGTCGAGGTCTGGTCCAGGCTTTCTGCCGTCTTTTGCAAAATGCTCTCAGAAACAGCGTAGAGCAATGCCGTTTTGTCCCAAGCAGCATAGCTGTCCAGTCCCTTTTCCTGATTCAGTCTGCTCTTGATTTCCTGCAGCCTGCTGTTGCCGCCCTCGATGAGGCCGATATTTTTCCAGCGCTGCAGACGGCTTTCCTCGCTGCCCTTGGCCGCAGCCTCCTCCGGCAATGCATCAATTATGCTGCCTGCCGACTTCAGCGTTACGTCGCCTGTGCTCGAATAAACTCTGCCAAGGCGCAGATTGCCCTCGACCTGCTCAATATTGATATCGCCCTTCGCCTTCACGTTAATCGAAGCGCTGAGGCTGTCATCTCCGGCAGCATTCTGCCCTGCCTTTATCTTCATAGCCGAACCATCGCTGCCATCACCATAAATGCTGCCATTAGCAGCTGTCAGGTTGATACGATCCGCCTCGATAGCATTGTTGCCTGCATAAATAATATCGCCGTTGCTGGAGCTGTTCGTAATATCAAGCAGCTTCCATCTGTAGCCACTTTCACTCAGCTCGCCGGAATTGGCATCTAGATGCAGTCTGCCCTTCGCTCCGGCGAGGTTGCTGACATTAACCGTGACCTCACCGCCAGCCTGACTCCATGATTTAAGCTTCAAGTAAACATCGTCTCCAGCTGCAATATTGATATTCTCCAGATTGCCCGTGCCGGCAACACTGATTATGCGGCCATACAGAGCGCCGCCACTTTGCTTCACCGGCTCTCCGACATCAATCCTGCCGGAATTTATCAGTACTGTGCCCTTGGTATTGTGGGTAATATTGCCTGCTGCATCCGTACCTTCATAAAGCTGCGTGTTGCCGATAGAGCCGCTCATCTCAATGCCGCCCATAACATTGTGCACCTTGACAGCCGACTCCTCAGCCTTCTGGCCAAGGAATTTTACTTCGATAGGATAATCTGCCTTGGCGCTGGCAAAATACGTATCCGTACTGCCTGTCTCCTCCTTCCAGGTCACCTCATGGTGCTTATGGCAGCCAAATAATCCGGTGCTATAATAACGCTCGCTTTCGATAGTACGCACAGCTTCTCCCAGCTGGTTATGCTCGTACTCCATAAAGGTTTTGCGCGTATCATTCGTCTCCTGAACCACCACGCCATCCTTGCGCGCCTCATTAGCACTGCTGCCGCTGCCTGTAAGGTTCTCCTGCGTCGACCACTCCTGCAGATCCTTATCCTTCTCCTCCAGGTCCCACAGTCCCCAGCCGCCATCCATATCATCATGGGTATAGCGCTTGTAATCAGTGTTCTTCGTGCCGGTTGTCCACGTATAGCGCAAGCCGGCCTTAGGCTTATATTCGCCTCCTTTGTCTCCATCAAAGTAGGTCGCCATGTATTCATACTTCGTACCACCGCTGCTGACATAATAGGTCTCCATCATGCCATTGGTGTACTCCGTCACCCTCGCCACAGGAATTTTCTTATTATTATAAGATACAGAATAACCGGCAGTATCCGTGATTCTGACGCGTCCTTTGACATCGTTCGTGATGAGGCTTCCCAGCTTCATGTTATAAGGAAGGTTAGACTCTATAGTAATATTGCTCGTGCCATCAAGACAGTAAAGCCTGCCGGCACCGATGCTGGAAATGCGGCCGGTAAGATAAATCTGTCCGCCCGAGGCATTGACATCCTCCAGAATGATTGTATTGCTTGCAGGATTGTAGTAGGCGCCAATTCTGTACTTATAGCATTTTGCATCATAGTCCCAATAAGCAGAGCCCTTGACAATCCGGTACGCATCGTTGCCCTTGACATAATCATCGGTGAGCTTGTCGCCCTCCTTATAGCTGCTCTTAATCTTATTTATCGCTGCTTCCACGTTTTTATCATTACTCATCCACAGTCCATAATCACCATAGCCGCTCTGGACAATGCCGTCGACATTGATATCCGTAGCGTTGATGGAGATGACGCCGCCGGCGATAAAGCTGCCCGTGGGCTCCATGCCATCATAAGGCACCCCATTGGGTCCTGTGATATCGTAAATATTTTCCTTATCTTTTTTCAGCTTATCATATTGTTTATTAAAAAATTGCCGCGGATCGTGGTCGATATTCACAATGCCATCAGTGAAAGTTTGTGTTATCGAGCCGCCTGCTGAAAGCGCAACACTCGCGCCCAGCACAGAAACGCTGTCCTGCGCCGATGCACCGGCGATAGTGATATTGTTATTCTGGCTCGTAATCTTAATCGAACCATTTTTATTATACACATCACCGCTGACGATAATATCGGCCTGCGGCAAATATTGTCCATAGGAAGCCTTGCCGTCCTCCACAACCCTATAATCTAAGGGCGCACCGCTGTAATTTCCCTTGATATTGATGCTGCCGCCAATGCCTGTCTCCGACTTCACGCTTTGGAAGCCGCCGCTTGCCGCATTGGCTTTTTTATTGAGCTTGCTGATATTATTATTAAAATCGCTGCTCGTGCTGCCGGTCAGCTGCTCATTATTATACAGCAATCGTCCGCCGCCATCGTCCACGTTGATTCTTTGCAGACGCAGCATAAGGTTGGTATTGTTGGTTACGTTGATTTCCGGACTGCCGTTGGCTGCCAGCGAGCCTGTCGCCTTGCTGCTCTTCAGGACGGACGTGTTGATAGCAATGTTGCCGCCGGATGCCGTCAGCTCTGGAATCTCCACGTAGTCCACCATCTTCCTGGCATTGAGCACATATTTGCCATCGACATAGGAAACCTCGCCCATTTTTTCCATCTGACTGAGCAGGTGCTCCGCCTCGGCCTTATAGCCAATATAGGAAGCACTGTCGGCGCCGTCGCTGGCGTATTCGCTTATCAGCAGCATGATTTCATTGTAGCGGTTCATCAAGGTCTGCGCATAATCAACAGAGCCAAGCTTGATGCTGTCCTTAATAGTCGCTGCCGTTTCCTCAGTCAGGCCGCTGTGCGCACCTGTGGGCTTGCCCTGCGCATCAAGCACCTCGCTGCCTGCAACAGTAATTTTGCCCTGCAGCTCCTCCTTGCTGAGTGCCGTTTTATTCGTCAGTGACTTGCGTTCGTCCTCATCGAACAGCGCGATATCGCCTGCTGCACCGACAGCGATGTTAATCCTGTTATCCATGCCTGCAGCCATGCTGCCGTTGATATCAACGCTGTTTTTATCAAGCTTATTATAATGCTTGCTGCCGGTATCCTCGGTTACATAGCCGCCCTCTTCATCACCGCCATAGCTGGTATCACGGCCTGTATGGACAAATACCAGCTCCTCGCCTGCGTCAGCATAGATATTCGTATGCCGCACGCTGTTGCTCGTGCCGCTCTGCATGAAGAGCTCGTTCTGCTGTGTAACCTCATTGTTAAGCGAAGGACTCAGCACCACGGGAATAACGCTGCCATTATAATTTATCGCCTGCGCATCCAGTTCGATGCGTCCCAAGCTGCCATCAAGATGCTTGCCTGCATAGTAGTTGATATCGTTCATGCTGTACAGCTCGCCTGCGCCGTAAAGCCCGAGCGCATTCGTGCGCTGCAGAGCATTCTTCACCACAGCATTGCTGCCGGCTAAAACGCCAATCGGCGTTTCGGCAATAGCACTGGTGTACAGCTTGAGGTCGTCCGCTGCTGCCAGCGTAATATCCTTATAGGCTGTACTTGTCTTGATGTTCGAGTTCGTCAGCTCAATACGGTTGTCATTGTTAATGTTATTAGTGACGCGCGTTTCTGTGGCATCAATTATGCCTAAGGAATAGACATAGGCATTAACAAGCAAGTCCTCCTCGCTTTGGCTGGCCAGCTGCACGTGACCCTTTTTGCTCTGCAGGCTGCTGTCCTGCAGTCTTACAGCCGTCTCTGCCGTAATGCTATTGTCAACGCCTGCAGTATTGACGCCGACCAAGCTGGAATAGCCCTGTCCCCACAGCATCTCGTTATAGCCCTCTGCTCTGTTCAGCTTGACATTATTATCTGCCTTGAGCAGCATATCGCTGCCGCTGGTCAGCTTAGCCGCAGAGGCTTCGACAAAAGCTTTGCCAGTGCTCTTATTATCAGCAGAAGCATCGCCGCCGCCGGCTAAAGAGTTCGTCAGCGCATCCGCCTTGAGGTTGGTATTCTCCCTGCGCAGCGCTTGTACGCTCATGCTGTCCGCCGCTCTCAGCTCGCCCTTGAGCGTCACGCTCGTCTGCGCCTTAGCGTCATGCGTAACCTTAGCTGTATAGGGCGAAATCTCCAGCATGGCACTTGCGCTGCCATCAGCCTTAGCCGTCACGCTCTGCACATTCTCTGCCAGCACGTCCAGCTGCTGCAGCGTCAGCCCCTTGCCGCCATCGAGAGAAATGGCGACGGTGCTGTTTTCCTCCGCCTTCGCAAAGTTGTTGCCGCTGCCTGCTATAATGCCCAAGCCAAAGGAATAGACGTAAGCATTGCTGCTGTTATTGTTCAGCGCCTGCACGCGCAAAGCTGCCAGCTTAGAGTCTGCGCTGATGTCGCCAAGGTAAACATTGCTCTGCATCGCATTTTCCGTCAGTGCCCTGTTAACCGTTACATCCAAGCCTGCGGACACGCTCACTGCATGGTTGATTGCTTCCGTCGTATAATCGCTGTCGCGGCCTATCTTTGCCTGCAGCTCTGCGCTGTCCGCCCTAAGGCTGCTGCCAGCGCCTACATAAACGTCCGCCGCACCAAGGGCACGCGATTCAGCACTGCTGCCATGAATCGAAATCACACCGACCGTCACACCTGCCTCGATTTCGTCCTTGACCTTGCCTGCGTTTTCAGCAGTAATGCTGATGCTCTTGCCTTCTACGCTGCCGGCAGTCTGCTTGCCCAGCTCCACGCCGGCGGCCAGACTATCCTTGCTCTCGAGCACCAGACGGCCTGCGCTGACGCCGCCAATGTTGACAGCCAGCGCCTTATTATCCAGCTGCACCTTATTTTGTGCGCTAAGCGTAGCTTTATCCGTCGCTGTAATTGTTGAGCCGTTGATTTGCAGCTTGTTCGCACCGCTGTGCTTAATATAGGAAACAGTGTCGCTGTAAGCTTCGATGCTAAAGCCGCCCTGTCCCGTATAATGCTTGATATTGCCATCCGTCAGCGAGCTGATGTCCACGCTTTTGCCCTTGATTATCGCCTCAGCAAGCTGCACGCTCTGCTCCTCGCGGAATCTCGTGTGATTGCCTGCCACCGCCACAGACGCTCCTGCGACTGCTGCCTGACGGATATCGCTATTGACATTGTTCGTTCCATGTGCCGCAGCCTGCACTGTCTGCCCGGCCTCCAGCGTGCTGCCCTTGATATTTACGCCAACCTTGCCGGCTGCGCTGCCCTTATTGAGCTTCACCTCTGCCACGGAATTAGCAGGCAGCGCCTTGAGCGCCGCATTCGTGCCGGTAAGGCCTTCGCCTGCTATGCCCTGAATATCCGTCACGTATTGCTTTTCCACGCTATCGGTAGCCTGCGTATACGTTGTATATGTATCGTAGCTTTGCTTATTTTCGTTCCATACATCATAGGTATAGGCATCCTGCAGCTCTCCGCCCAGATTCGTATACATCAGGTTCACACCTACGGCCAAACCGCCAATTGCTGCGCCAACGAGCTGCGCATCTGCTGTGCGCCTTTCGTCAGCAGTAACCTTAATATTATCGGCATAGAGCTTGCTGCCGTCCACCGTCGCCGTTGTCTGCGTGTTGATGTTGGCTACGCCCACGCCTACCGCTACGCCTGCCAGCGAAGCAGTGCTGTCGACAACGTTCGTAAATTTGTTGCTGACCTCATTGTCCGCCGTAATGTCGATATTATGGAAGGCATTCTTGCTATCGCCTAGCTGAGAATTTTTCACTAGGGCAGCAGTCTGCGCCTCAAGATTCACCACCTCAACGCCCGTACCGAGGGCCGCACCGAGAGAAAGCGCCACATTATTGCTGGAAACCTCTGTCTCTATGTTGGTCTTGTTCTTCGCCGTCACCTTTACGTCTGCGCTTTTATCAGCACGTTGCAGCTTGCTATCTGCCAAGCCAGCCAAAATGCTGGCCTTATCATCAACGGTCGTCACGCCTGCGCCGACGCTGCCGCTAATCATGCTGGCAGTCAGCGCAAAGCCATTGTTATAGGCAGCTATATCCATATTTCTGTCGGCATTCACCGTCAGGCTCTTCACGCTGCCCTGCACCTGCTGCACATAGGCCTCTGTCTTGTCCTCCAGCACGTTGACCTGCACGGACGCTGTCAGTGCGCCTGCGCCCTCAGCGCCTGCGGCAGCACTCACGCCTGTCGTGACGTGCTCCACCTTAGTTTTGCTGTTGGCCTGCACCAACGCAGCACCTGCTCGCCAGCTGCCGCCCTTAGCCTGCGCAACAGTGTCACGGCTGTTCGTCAGCACGCTGACCGCCGCGCCTAAAGCGCCGCCGCCCAGACCACCGCCGCCAATAGCCAGAGCATCCGCACTGTTCGTCAGCCTGTTGTCACTGTTGGCCTTGACGCTTACCGCAGCATCATCTGCTTCAGCCTGCAGCTTTACCTTATCAAAGGTTGCCTGCGTCACGCCGTCAGTAGAGAGCACAGCCACGCTGCCCTGCGCCGCAACGCCGGCCATCTCGCCGCCAATAGCTACGCCGCCGCCCAAGGCGAGGTTCAGCGTCGACGACTTATCGTTAGCCAGAACGTTTATTGTTGTATTTTTCGCCAGCTCGAGCTGCGTATCATTGAGCTGTGCCTGTACATGTCTGCCCAGCTGCGTGTTGACTACAGCGCCACCTACCGTCACTGCCACATCCTTGCTGCCTGCAAGCTCTATGCTGCCAGCAGCCGTATTGATGCTGCTGTTATCCTTTGCGCTGACCTCAATGCTGCCTGCGCTCTCAATGCTGCTATCACCATCAACAACAGCCTTGGTATCATTCTTGCCATAGCTGCCTGCATAAGCGCCTGTCGCCGCGCCACTGGCAAGCGCCGCGCTCACGCCTGCGCCCACCGTCACGATGCTGCTGTCATTTATCGCCTCAGCCTTGAAAAGCTTATTCTTACCATTATAGCCAGTCAGCTTCAAACCGCTTACATAAGCACCCGTCGTATTATCGAGATCGCTTTGCGCCCACGTCAGGCCTGCTGCGCCGCCATATTGGCCCGTAATCACTGCACTAAGCTGTCCGGCAACGCCGACCAGCAAGGATTTCGTGCTGCTTACAGCCTCCACATTGTCGGCCTTGATGTTGCCTCCCGTCAGACTTGCCAGCGTATCATTATGCAACGTATTATCTACGCCCGAGCCTGCCAGATCGACAGAAACCTTATCCGTGCCTGCGGAAGCAGCTGCACCAGCCGCCACTGCTACCATGAGCGTGTCGGAGGCAGCAGTAATCTTCACGCCGTCCTTGCCGGATGCAGTAATATTATTATCACTAGCCGCAGCATTAAAGCTGTTCTTGATATGATTGATGTTCGTCGCCACAGCGGCGCTGCCGCCGTAGCTGCCTTCACTGGCCTTCGCTGCTACGGCAATCGCGCTGCCCACGATAACATTGCCTGCGCTTTCCGCCGTCAGCGTCTTGCTCTTATAGGTCAGAGAGCCGTCCTTATTCGCCTCCGCGCCCAGCGCCACGCCCTGCGAGCCGTTGGCCTGCGCCAGCGCCGCCTGTGCGTCAAGGTCGAGAATGTTCGCCGCTGCAGCAGCCGTAACATCTACGCCGGCCTTGGTCTTTTCATCGACAAAGCTACGCTTGCTATTGAACACCAGCGTTCTGCCGTGGCTGTCCGTAAGCTTGCCTGTCGTTTCGTCATAAGAAATTTTATTATTCGCATCGTAAAGGTCTGCCGCCGCGCCATTGTCCTCATAGACATAGCTTGCGCCCTCGCCCACGATGTACTGCTTGCTGCCATTGGCATCAAGCTTATAGAATTTGCCTGTTTTCTCCTCAACAATGATGCCGTTATCCGCAGTGGAATTGATAGCGTCGATGTACTGGTTCTGCTTTTCGTTAACCTGCAGCTTGCCATCGCGTGCTTCGTTCGCCACGGACTGCGCATAAATAGTGTTGCTGCCGGCCTGTGCCTGCACATCATTGTCCACCATATTTACGGCAATCGCCACGTCGCCCATGAAGTAAGCCTTGCTGCCCACCAGCACGCCGATGGACGTTGCTGTGCCAACCTGCACCAGATTGCTCAAGGCCAGATTGCTGATGCTGCCGGCTAATTTATCCTGCGTGCCAATACGGTTGTCCTGCATTACGGCGCTGATTTTGTTGTCCACATCACTGATGCTGATGGCTGCGCCTGCCGCCGCATTGCCGCGTGAAAACTCAAAATTAATGCCGCCGCCAGCCTGCACATCCTTGTCATAGGCAACGTTGCTCACGTTCAGCGCACCGTTCTTCATGACATTGCCCGTCATTTCGGCCAGCACCGTGCTGTCCACATAGTTGGCCGAGCCGGAGCCGCCAAGATTGATATCCACGCTGCCTGAACGCTTGCCCAGCTCCACGCCCATGGCTAAGCCTGCTGCTGCCTGTGCGCCGCTGTTCTGCGCCAGATTCGTCACGTTGTCCGCATTATTAAGCTCGGCACGGCGCAAAGCGCTCGTGGTCGACTTATGCACATCGTTGACCGCTATCGCACCGCTCAGCATGCCTTCGAACTTCGTCGAGCTGGCTTTCTCTCCCGCAAAGCCAAACTTGCTCAAGGCAGCAGAGCCGCTGTACGCGCCAATGTAGGAGCTGTCCTCCGCCGCAATAGCCACGCTCGTGGTCTTATCAGTGCCTGCGGGACGCAGCAGCTCTATCTGAACATTATCTATAGAAGCGTCTGTTTCATCCTTCACGTAGTTCCACGCTACACTGCCTGCGGCATCAACCTTGATAACGCTTTCCTCCAGCTTCTTGCTGTCGTTCTTTTTATCGCCGCCTGCACGCAAGGTACCCTGCACCTTATCATCATTTTTATCGCTGCCGCCTGCACTGGTGTCGTCTTTTTTCTCTTCGGCCTTCACCTCGGCCTTCTCCACGCCCTCCTTAGCCTTGCCGTCCGAGGTAGACGTGCTTACGCCGCCTGCGTCCTTATTCACGTTGCTGCTCTTGCTCGCCACGCCTGCCAAAGCAAAGTTGTTGATAATGCCGTCGGTATGCGCGTTCACGTCCAGCGCACTCGCAGTGATGCTGCCCTTGCCTGCGCTGTCCGTGCCTTCAAGATTGCGCAGCTGCGCCAGCGTCTTGACATTATAATCAATAACGCTCGTGCTCACTCCGACAGAGCTGCCTTGGGAATAGCCAAAGTCACCTGTTACCGCTGTCAGCACAGTGTCGTTGGCTGCCGCCAACCGCAGCTTTTTGGCCGCACTTAAGCTGACGTCATCATCGACCAGCGTTTCTGCTGCCGACGAGCCGCCTACATAGTTCACCATGCCCGTGATGCCCAGCGAGCTGGTTTTCGCACCGCCCATGACGAGCGAGGTATTGATAATATCGTTGGCCGTCTGCATAGCGACAGCACCGCTGCCAGCACTGATGCCTACGCCATTATTGACGCGCACCTCGCTCTTATTGGCAGCGTTCTGCACGCCCACCGACGCACCCAGACCGTTTTGGCCTGCATCATTCGTAAAAATATCGGGAATGAACTGCCACTTGCCTGCGAGCAGAGCATTCTGCTCCGTTACGGACGCAGCCAGCGCCACATCTGCCCCGGCCGTCAGCCTTTTGTGCACACCGATATTCACCCTGGCATTGTTCGCCAGATTCTGCACGCCGACAGTGCCTGTAATCATCGTCGTGATATCGGGCTTGCTCATGAGCGGCTTGTCCGTCGAAGCGGAAACGTACATATTCGCATAATTAGACGCATTGAGCAGATTCTCGAGCGCATTCTTCAGCTCGGTCGCACCTGTCAGCTCCGTCAGTATTTCCATGGCAGCCTTTGATTTCATCGCAAACTGCTTATCTTTAACAAAAGCTTCCGCCGAGTTTTTGCTGGCCATAGTCAGGATATCAGCAACAATCGTCTCGATCTGCTGCACCTTCGCCTTGGCATCACTAGCAGCATCATCCTCAAGCTTGCCGCCCGTCGACCAATAGTTATAGAAGCTTTCCCAGCCTGACTTCACAGCATCCACCAGCTTATTGACGCGCTGGTAGGAATTATCTACATTGGCAGTAATATTGATATTGCCCTTAGCTGCCAGCTCCGAGCCGCTATCCTCCGCAGCATTCACCTCTGCCGTATTGTGCATATCCTCCACGCCTATAGCCGCACTAACGCCTAAGGGATCATCGCGGTTCGCCGCATTGAGCAGGTTTTTCGTCGCAAATTGCGAATCTCCAATGCTGACTGCGGCTGTAAGCGCCAGATTGCCGCCTGTAGCCGTAATCGGCACACCTGCAGCGATATTCGTCCGCGCCTCGTTATCCACCAGCGCCAAACCAAAGCTCATACCAAAATTGAAATATTGGTCCCAGGTCTTTTTATCCTTCTTGATATTGGGACCGGCTGCTGCGCTGACCTTCGGTCCTTCGTTGACACCGGAGAGGAATTTACGCAGCTCATCCAGACCATGCTTCGCCTGCGGCGTGTTGACCACCCACTGACTGCCCGACAGCTCCGGCCCTATCGAAGAGTCTGCCGTCACGCTAAGCTTATTGAGCATATGCTTGCTGTTCAGCTGTACCTGCGCGCCCTCAAGCGCTGCATTGTCATTGATAACAGCCTTGCCCTGCGTGCTGGAGATGTTGATAGCCGTATTGAGCGGCGTATTTTCTTTAACCGTTATGGAAGCAGTGCTTGCGAGGGTGTTCACATTCACTGCATTAACTGTCAGCGCACCGCCGGCCTTGAGCAGCGGATTATTTTTATCCTTCGCCGCTGAGCCTGCTGTACCAAGGTTAACCACGGCAGCGCTGTTCTGAAAGTTCATCGCCATCGCCAGTCCAGTATAGAACGAGCCATCGTCCTTGCTGTCACCGCCCTGACCGTTATCCAGAATGCGCGGTGGCTTCACCACCATCGTGCCGATGCTTGTATCCACAGCCTTGGCAGTTACTGCCAGATTCTTCTCTGCCTTCAGCTTGCCGTAGATATTCACCGTCGCCTTGCTGTCCGTATCTACATAAACAAAGCCGCCGGTAAAATACTTCAGCTTGTTGGCGTCACCCTGCTGCAGCTTCGGCTGAATCTCAACCTTAAAATTGTTGCTCGCTGTGCTGTTCGCTGCTGCACTGATATTCTCGGACGCAGTGAACTTGCCTGCGCTGCCCACGCTAATCGTCGCTTCTGCATTAGCAAAGCCAAAGGGCATATACAGCTGCTCGATAACATTATTCACAGTATCGAAATACTTGCCGCCCTTGCCAAAGACGCCTCTGTCCTCCAGCGTCGAGCCAATCGCATCTGCCAACGCATCGTTGACCGTAATCTTATAGCCCATAGCGTTGGTAATCTCCTCCGCTGTTCTGTCAAGACCGTCGTAAATGCTCTTCAAATTCTTGCTGTCCAGACTGTTCACAGCGTTGGCTGTAACGGTAATATTGCGTCCCTTCAGCTCGCCGTCAACCTTTACGTCGGCCTTGGCGAAGGCCGCAATATCGAGAATCTCGACCACATTACGGTTGCTGTCATGCGTTGCCTCAGCGCTCACCAGCACATCACCGGCAGCGTCCAGCTTGGCACCCTCAGCGATATTCACCTTCGCCTCCACGGTATTTTTCAGGCTATCAGAATTTAAAAACATCTGCGCTGCATTCTTCTTCGTTGCCGAAGCCTGCAGCTTGATGCTGCCATCGCCCTTGAGCGCAGCATTATCCGCATCGTTCGGGTCGGCAATCACAATATTGCCGCTGCTGTCCACCGTCGCCGTCAGCCTGCCGTCCTTCACGGCCGCATTGCTGACCAGACCATCGGTATTCACCGTCGTATAAAAAAGCATGCCTGTACGCAGCTGCGGTGCAAAGCTCGAGCCTTTAGCCTTCGCCACGTTGATATAAGCCGCGCGCAGGTCGATGCCTGTAGCAGTATTGAGCGTGCCGCTTACATCAATAGTACCCTTAGAGCTCAGCTCCCAATTCTGCTTCTGCAGGGCCTCACTGGCAGCCTTCGCATTCTCAAAGCTGTTTTCCGCAGCAAGCACCGTCAGCGAGCCGGCGTTAACCACGCCGCTCGTGCCCACAATCATGCCGTCCTTGCTCAAAAAATACAGATTGCCGCCAACCTTGTTGTCACGGATGGCATTCACCGTACCATTAATATCAATTCTGCTGTCCACCGTATTGACCAGGGTATTAAAGACAGCGCTGTCCTTCGCCTGCTGAAAATACAGATTTGCCAGCTCCTGGTTTTCCACCTTGAAATCCTTAAAGCGGTTCAGGCCTACGTCGCCATGCACTGACTCTGCATAAATATCTGCTCTGCCCGACTGCATAAGATTCTTGTCGCTGTCCACGCGCACAATGCTGCCGGCAGCGAATGCTTCACCGCAAAAAAATGGCAGCACAACAAAGCCTGCTGCCAGCACTGAACTTAAAATTCTCAGTCTGTCAGCAGTCCTTGCCAAGCTGCCCTGACTAGCCTCCGCCTGCTTTTTCAAGCCATAGCGTAATACCTTTCTATATATGCCCATGCTTATCCGCTCCTTTGTCACTAAAATTTACTGATTCTAGTTTATAAAGTAATGCTCTTCTCTAAGCTTTTTCCAAATAACATAAGCTATATTTCTTTTAATTATATTACAAATGAAAGTATTTCTCCAACACTTTTGTCTGAACCTCACTGTTCTCTGCCTGAACTGTATTGACATACTCCCACCACTTAATACCTACGGTATTTAAAGTGGGGGGATTCTAGGATACAAACGAGCCATGCCATTCCTGCAAGCAGGATATAGGTCTTACTGATTCTCTCCTACTGGATGATGTCCCACCCAGATGTTATTATCTACAAATACTTTAATCCTTCATTAAGGATATTGATTGCAGCATTTTCGGCGAACCGCTATTCATCTCCCACCTAAGAGGTAGGAGTCTTCTGGCTAAAAAGATAAATAAATAAAAATCTTATTCTTCGTCAACGCCCATGGCAATTTTTTCCGGGGTAATCGGCAGCGTCATGAAGCGCTTGCCGGTTGCCTGATAAATTGCGTCGGCAATCGCCGGAGCCGGAGTATTGATTACCAGCTCGCCTACGGATTTGGCACCGAAGGGACCGCTTTGCTCATAGCTGCTGGCAAAGTCAACATAGATATGACCGATATCCTCGCGGCAGGGAACCTTGTACTGCATGAAGGAGTTTTCGTAAATACGTCCCTTAGGACTGTAGGTTACGTTTTCCATCAGCGCCATGCCGATGCCCTGCAGAATACCGCCCTCAGTCTGTACCTTCGCCAAATGCGGATTAACAGGAGTACCGCAGTCAACAGATGCGTAGAAGTTTACTACCTGTGCTTCGCCTGTCAGCAAATCGGTTTCAACCTCGGCCACACCGGCCATAAACGGCGGCGGGGACAGTACACTGTTCTGCTCTACGGTTTCTTCCAGAGCGATATCGTTATTAACCATAGAAGCGGTAGCAATATCAACAAGGCTCACAGTCTTATCGCTGACGGTATCACGCACCTCGCGTCCGTCAAAGACAACCCGATCCGTGCCGCATTCCAAAAGTCTTGCGCCCAGCTGGCAAATCTTGCCGCGTAAACGCTGAGCACAGATTTCTACGGCCTTGCCTGTAATATATGTCGTGCTTGATGCATAGGAACCGGAGTCATAGGGAGAAGCGTCGGTATCCGCACCGAATACGGTAATGTTATCATAATCACATTCCAAAACCTCTGCTGCCATCTGCGCCAGAACGGTATCGCAGCCGGTGCCCATATCGGCAGCACCGATCAGCAGTGTGTAATGTCCCTCATCGTTGATTTTTAGGGTTGCACCGCCGACGTCGCAGTAAGGAATGGCGCTGCCCTGCATTGCAATGGCCACACCCATTGTGCGTACCTTGCCGTCAGGCATCTGCTGCAACGGGAACTTCTGCTCCCAGCCGCTCATCTCGCGTACCTGCGCCAGGCAACGGTCAAGCGCGCAGCTTGTGTTGGGCGCGCCGTAATAAGCCGGCATAATATCGCCCTCGTGCGTAATATTCATCTCACGCAGCTTAATCGGGTCCATCTTCAGGCGTGCCGCCAGCTCGTTCACAGCGGACTCCACGGCAAAGATGCCCTGAGGAGCGCCGTAACCGCGATAAGCGCCTGCAGCCTGCAGGTTGGTGTAAACTACGTCAAAGCCGAAGCGGAAGGCCTCGGTACGGTACAGAGGAATAGACTTGTGACCGGAAAGGCCAACGGTCGTGGGACCATGCTCGCCGTAAGCACCGGTATTGGAAAGAGTATATAAATCAATCGCGCGGATTTTGCCTTCTTTAGTAGCACCAAGACGCACGCGCACCTCCATCTCATGGCGCGGGCTGGAAGCTATATGACATTCATAACGCGAGAAAATCATCTTACTCGGCTTTTTGGTTTTCCAGGTAACAAAGGCCGGATACATTTCGCTGACACAGCTCTGCTTAGCGCCGAAGCCGCCACCGATACGCGGTTTAACCACGCGCACCATGGTTTTGGGGATATGCAGCGCGTTCGCAATAATGCGGCGGCAGTGGAAAACAATCTGCGTAGAGCTGAGAACATTCAAACGGCCGTAAGTATCAATGGAGCAATAGGTTACGAACGGCTCCATCATATCCTGCTGCACAGCCTTGGTATGAGTGGTCTGGTCGATAACAACATCGCATTCCGCCAGAATCTTATCAACCTCGCCATCCTCGATAACCTCATGGGCACACAGGTTGCGCTTATTATCGGCGCCGACGGGGCAGTTCGCCTTCCAGGTATCCTCGGGATGCACGAGCACAGGGTTATCCAGCGCAGTGCGGAAGTCAAGCACTGCATCTAGCAGCTGATATTTTACTTTAATCAAAGACAGCGCCTTGTCGACAGCTTTTTCCGTTTTGCCGGCAACAATCGCTACGATATCACCGACAAAGCGTACATGACGGTCCAGCAGCAGGCGGTCGTAGGGACTCGGCTCGGGATAAGTCTGACCTGCATAGGTGCAACGCTCGCTGTCCTGGTCCACGTCCTCCCAAGTATAAATTACTTCGATATCAGGCACCTTCGCTGCAATCGCGGTGTTAATGCTTTCAATAATAGCGTTTGCATGCGGAGAACGCAGTACCTTGACAAGCAGGCAGTCGTTAGGCACCAGGTCATCGGTGTAGACAGGCTGGCCTGTCACCAGCTGCATAGCATCCTTTTTGCGGTAGGATTGGTTAACTATTTTCATCTGCAGCTCCCCTCCTTATGCCTGCGCCTGAGCTTTTTTCCAGGCGATAAAATTCTGAATTCCGCGCAGCTGTCCCTCATAGCCGGAGCAACGGCACAGGTTGCCTGCCAGAAATTCCTTGATTTCTGCTTCCGTAGGCTCGCTGTTTTCACGCAGCAGCGCGATAGCGTTCATAATCATGCCGGGGTTACAGAAGCCGCACTGCTCCGCGCCCTGGTCGGCAATAAAGGCACCGAATTCCGCTGCCTCCTGCTGCATTCCTTCCATAGTCACAATGCTGTGGCCTGCGGCACGCGCTGCCAGGATAGCACAGGAAAGCACCGGCTTATCATCCATAAATACAGTGCACAAACCGCAGTTGGTAGTGTCACAGCCGCGCTTCACGCTGTAGTAGCCTTCTTTGCGCAGAAAATCGAGTAAAACTGTATCAGCCTCCACCATACGGGTCAGCTTTTTGCCATTTAAGGTTAAGGTTATCTCCATCAGGCCTTACCTCCCAGTTCTGTTAAACATCTTGCTATCAGCACCTTAATCAGGTGTGTACGGTACGCAGCACTGCCACGCGGATTGGTTTCCGTCGGCAGTAAGTCTGCAGCATATTCCGCAAAGGCCTTTGCCTTCTCGGCAGTCATAGGAAGAGTTGCGAGCTTCTCTGCATCCTTCACCAGCGCAGCCTTCGCCGGACGTGCGCCCACTGCGGCCTGCACGCCTTCCTGCGTCAGTGCTGCCGCGCAGGTCAGCACCGGGAAATCGGTCTTGCTGATACGCACGGATTTATAGCTGTAATGCGCCGCAGTCTTTTTAACAATAATGCGCACCAGAATATCTCTGTCATACGGCATATTCACAAAATCTGCCAACGGCACAATACCGCCCTTGTATAATTCCACATAGCTGTCCATAACCAAAAGCAAGGTCAGCACATCCGAAAAGCCGAAGCGTCCGAACACACTGCCGCCTACTGTAGCAAGATTGCGGAACTGCACACCTACAATATGGCGCAGCGCCTCTTTATTTGCTCCCTCACTGTAAGCGGTAAAGCCTTCATGCAGCTCCAGCTGGCGCAAGCTCACCATCGCACCGATGCGGAATTCTGTTTCTGTTTCCTCTATTGTATCCAGGCCTAAAGCCGACAAATCAATCGCCGTCTGCACATTGCCCTTGCTAAGGCGCATCCACAGCATACCGCCAAGCACGCGGTTAGGACGCTTCTGGTTCAGCTGCCAGGCCTCCTCCAGCGTTGCTGCCTGCTTATATTCACGAATTGTCAACATATACTGCCCTCCTGTTCTTTTTTTATTGCATACCTATTCCATTATATTTTACCATATTTTTTCTATACTTGAAAAGATAAAAAATGCACATTGGCTCATAAGTTACATTCTTCTACGACATAAGAAAAAATGGATGCCTCTCTGTAAAGCGAGAGAAGCATCCATAATTTTTATTAAAAATTCTAAGCAGGCTTATTTGCCTTTTTTAGCACCCTGACGGCGGTTGCTGCCGGTTTTGGGAGCCTTGCGCTTGTCAACAACGGAATTACGTCCGCGCTTAGGTCCTGCGGGCTTTTTCTTTTTGGCAGCCACAGCAACGCGACGTGCCACAACACCGCCCTCCAAGTTTTGGCGTTCCATCAGAATTCCCAGCTTGGTTTCGATATTACGCAGCCATTTAACCTCGTCGGCAGTATAAAGCGTAATTGCTTCGCCCTCATTGCCTGCACGTCCGGTACGGCCGATACGGTGAACATACCAGTCGACATCATGCGGAATATCGTAGTTCACAACATGGGTTACGCCCTCAACGTCCAATCCGCGGGCAGCCAGATCGCTGGCAACCAGAATCTGAATCTTAGCATCACGGAAGGCCTTCATAACAGTTTTGCGCTTTGCGGGAGACATTTCGCCATGCAGTACATCAACGTTGTAGCCCTGCATGCCTAGCCAGTCGCCCAGCTCCTTGGTGCGCTCCTTGCTCATGCAGAAAACAATCATCAGATACGGGTTCAGGCGGTCAATGAGCGCTGCCACAGCCTTGTTCTTATATTCGTCGGTTGTTTTCAGGCAAATTTGCTTGATTTTTTCAACGGTAGCCTGGTCAGGATTGATATCAATCAGTGCGCAGTTTTTCGTCAGCTTTCGTCCCAGCTTGCGCACCTCTTCCGACAGAGTTGCGGAGCAAAGCATCGTCTGATGCTCCGGCGCGGTCATAGCAATCAGCTCCAGCGCTTCATCCATAAAGCCCTGCTGCAGCATTTCGTCAACCTCATCCAGTACCAGATAGCGCACACCGCCAAGGTCGGTGTTGCCCTTGCGGATGTGATCCAGCAGACGGCCGGGAGTACCGATCAGCACATGGCTGCGTCCCTCCAGCTTATATTTTTGCGTTTCGAAATCACGTCCGCCGGTAACAGCCAGCACCTTGATATCGCTTTCGCCCAGGATTTTTTTCATTTCGGTAGCAATCTGCTGTGCCAGCTCGCGCGTCGGCGTAATTACCAAAGCCTGCACGTAGCTTTTGGCAGTATCGATTTTTTCCGCCAGCGGCACCAAGAACGCCAGTGTCTTGCCTGTGCCTGTCTGCGCACGGGCGATTACGTCACGTCCGGCAAACAGCGCCGGGATAGCCTGCTCCTGTACCGGCATCGGCTTTTTGATGCCCATTTTCTGAAGCTGCTCTACGGTGTGAGCACAAACCTTTAAGGCTGCAAATCTATTTGTCATTTCACATTCCTCTTTTCCTATTAAATTTATCTTCTGACCGTAAGGTCGTTTTTCTCTATAACTTTAGTATTATATCATAAATCAGGCAGTAACGGAAAGATGCAGGCAAATTTTTCTGTTGCATATGATTGCTATAGCCTGAAAACTATCTCTGATTTTTATAATAAAGCATATAAAAATGCTTAGGCAAACAAATTGTACATGCGACAAAAGGCCCCTGCCGGCGATTGCTGACAGGAGCCTTGACTTATTCAATTTACTCAGCTTAGCAAGCTGACATTTACTTTTACATTACGCCTCTGAAATAGTGGCCTCTTGTAGTACCCGGCAGATTTTCCGGTGCCTCCACCGCACCGCCGAGAATCTTGCGGTACAGCGCCACAAGCTCGCCCAAGCGTGCTGCATCGTAATCACGGCCGTCTATTCTCAGCGCAGCCACGCCTGCTTCCGCCATGTGCTGCACATTGGCAGTCATAGAAAGCTCATGTGCATTCAGAATATGCATGCGGCAGAACTGGTCCGTAACAATCGGGAAGCGTGCATCCTTGCGGTCACCCAGGAACAAAGGCTCTGCACAGTTAAACTTGCAGGCACCCTTATCCAGCGCACCCAGGAAGCTGCCGCCTACACAGTATTCGGAAACCATCATTTCCAAACGTCCCTGAATCATGCACTCCAACGGCAGCGGGCTAACGCTCACAAGATGCTCTACCTGCGCCATAGTCAGCTCGGGGCTGAGCACTGCGCCTGCAGCGCCCTGCTCCTGCCAGAACTGCAGTGTCTGGCTGTTGAAAATATTCAAAGACATATCTGCTACCAAATTAAGCGCAGCATGCTTCTTCGCCAAGGGCCACAGACCGTTGTTGTTGATGTAAACAAAATCCGGCTGCAGCTCTTCCCACAGAGTGAAGAGCTTGTCGAAATATGCCAGCTGTGCTTCCTTGATGATACGCGGAGTAGCAAAGGCCAGCTGACGGCCTGCCTTGCGCACCAGCTTGGCAGCCTTGGCATAGTCCGCCTCAGACGGCAGCTGATGGTTGAAGCAGTCACCGCCGAAGAGAATGCGCTCCGCACCTGCCTGCAGCGCAGCGTTGACCTTTTCAACGCTGTCGCAATGCACTACCAGAACAACTTCATGCTGCTTGGCCTTGTGTGCCTGCGGCACTAATTGCTCGCTGAAGCTGTGCACCGCTTTACGCGCCGGTGCGAAGGCATTCAGACGCGCTGCATCCAGTGCCTCGCATGCCATACGGCGTGCTTCGTTCATTTCGCTCATCGGCACCATAACATTTTCATCATGCTCAAAGATCAGGCTGTTCAGGAAATATTCAGTCGTACCGAGGCGGTCCAGCTGCTTGCGCACACCCGCCTCATCCAGCGCACGCTTGCGTGCTGCCTCTACGATAAAATCTGTTTCGCCGTAGCCGACGTTGCCTTCATCATCCGTCAGCGTAACTGTCATAGGCTCGCCCAGACGTGCAGTAACAACGGCATCTACCGGAATGCGTTTTTTAGCGTCCGGGCCGAAGAACTGCTGCGCATAGCTCATCAACCTGCTGTCGAGCGTACGGAAAACGCGGTCATTCAAACGTACTCCGTTAGGCACATCAATCGTTACCTGCTGGCCGGGGGCAGCGCTCTGCACACTGTTGCCGCCGCACAGCATATCCGTAACGGTGGTGCCCACACGTCCGCCGACGCTTACCCAGAATTCCAGTCCATCGCCCAGATGCAGCTCCTTATCCAGCTTGATAACTGCCTTATTGCGGTTTTTATCCAGCTTCGCTACACGGCCGATAAGCACACCGCGGTTGTTGGGACGGCGGTCGCTCATCATCATGCGTCCGGGACGGCGCTCCAGATAAGCGGTGGTAAAGTCACGGTTGAAGATTTGCTCGATATTCGCCAAATCTTCTTCCGGCACGTTGTAGTCACCGGCAATATAGCTGTCAATCGCACGGCGGTAAGCATCTACTACTACCGCAACATATTCTGGGCGCTTCATGCGTCCTTCGATTTTGTAGGACACAACGCCTGCGTCAATCAGTTGCGGCAAAATGCTCAAGGTATTCATATCCTTGGGGCTCAGCAGATACTGGCCTGCATCCTTGCCCTGCAGCATATCCTCATCCTTCGCGTTGAGCAGCTTATACGGCAAACGGCAAGGCTGGGCACAGCGTCCGCGGTTACCGCTGCGGCCGCCGATAAGACTGCTCATCAGGCATTGACCGCTGTAGCATACGCATAAAGCGCCATGGATAAAGGTTTCGATTTCACTGCCACGGCTGCAGGCTGCACCGATTTCCTTCAGGCTCAGCTCACGCGCCAATACGCTGCGCTCCATGCCTGCACCCATAGCGAAGTCTACACCGCTGCTGTTGGTAATGCTCATCTGCGTGCTGGCATGCAACGGAAGCTCCGGCACAATTTTTTTCGCCAGGCGGATAACGCCCAAATCCTGTACAATGAGTCCGTCTACGCCTACGTTATTCAAAAACAGCAGGTAAGCGGATAAAGCCTCCAGCTCGCTGTCATCAACCAAAGTATTGACGGTAATATACAGGCGCACATGGTGCATATGCGCAAAATACACCGCCTTCGCCATTTCCTCTTCATCAAAATTGCTGGCATAGGCACGTGCGCCAAAGGCTTTACCGCCCATATATACAGCATCGGCGCCGGCGTTTACCGCTGCCTCCAATGCTTCCCAGCTGCCTGCTGGAGCAAGCAGTTCTATTGTTTTCTTTTCCATATGTTATCTACCTTTCACGCACTGCTGCCAGCAGTCTGTCATATCTGGCCTGCAGGCTTTGCAGCTCTTCTGCCAGCACAGCATTTCTTTGCTGCATTTCCTGCTCGAGCGCAGCATATTTTTCCTGCATTTTCTGTTCTGCTGCTGCGCACTTTTGCTGTAGCTCCTGCTCCATCGCAGCGCATTTTTCCTGCATTTTTTGCTCCGCTGCCACGGATTGCTGCTGCATTTCCTGTTTCAGAGCAACGCATTTTTCCTGCAGCTCCAGTCTGTCTGCAGCCAGATCGAGCGCCGTCCAGATGGCGATTTTATCTGTCTGCAGCAGCTTTTTGCTTTCTGCCAGCTCCTGCATTCTTCTGTCTACCTCTGCTGCTATTTTCAGCACCTGTTCTTCGGAAGCAGAGGTCGTTAATGCATAGGTACTATTATATATTTTTACAGAAACTGATGCTTTTTCCATAAACACATCCTCTAGCTTATTCTGCGATAACGGTAAAGTTAAAGCTTTGCAGGCTCATTTTTTCCCAAGAGCGCTTATAATCCATGCGGATATTGTAGGTACCGGGCTTGGTAACTGCCAGCACCAGAATTTCAACGCCGGGCGCACCCATTCTTTCCTCATCATCGCGCGGAATGGTAAACGAGCTGCCTACCTTGCTTACTGCCGGTGAGCTGCAGGCAAATTGCCAGCCGTAGCCGGTGGAAGGATTGCTGTCCAGCTTCAGCGCCATAAGTCCGCTTGCAGGCAGACGCAATGTTTTGCCTGCAGCCTTATCGGTAATTTTTGCCAATTGCAGTAAGCGTCCCGCTTCGCCGATACGCAGGGAGGTAACTACATCCCTGTAGGGCACAAAGCTGTTGTAGGCAGCATTTTTCTTGCTGCGCACAAACAATCCCTCTTCGCCGAAGAGCACATTATCATAATTGCCCAAAGCAGCCTTTACATTATCATTATCGACAAAGAAATCCGTAACCTCGAACTCCTTGCCGGTTGTCAAATCAAGATTCAGTCCGGCATATGCCTTGCGTCCGCCGTTGTCTGCCTCCAGCAGCAGGCTCACCAGACTCGGACGGTTCAGCATCACCTTATAGGTTACACTTCCCTGACCGCCAACCTCCTTGACCAGCTTAGCTGCAGCATCGCGCACCATAGCGTTGGCCTGTTTTTCCAGCTCTGCGGAATTACTGCCGTCAATGTAGGGCAGCGTTGCCGTTGCCTTGCCTACAGAGGTCTGTTCGGTAAGCACCGTTGTCTGCTGGTCTGCCAATACCGGCAGAGATAAACATAAGCATAATAATGTTGTCAACAGGATTTTCATAGCCTGCAGCTCCTTTCCAAAAACAATGTTCCAAGCCTTGAACCTCTTGGTAAAAATTAAGCAGGAAGAAAAGCCCTCCTGCTTAATTAAAGCAATCGCGCTAAAACTAGCCGCCAATCGCTATTTTACAATCATAAACTTTTAATGAACTCAACAGCCTTTTCCAGACGTGCCAGAGTTCTTTCCTTGCCCAGCAGAACCATAACGTCAAACATACCGGGGCTTACGGTGCGTCCGGTCAGAGCCAGACGAGTCGGATGGATAACCTTGCCCAGAGCCAGACCATTGTCGGCAGCAATCTTATTGTATGCTGCTTCGGTAGAAGCCAAGTCATATACATCATCAGCCTTAATTGCTGCAATGCATTGCTCCAGAACAGGAATATTTTCTGCCTTGAAGTGCTTAGCTACACCCTTTTCATCATATTCTTCAACATCCTTGAAGAAGTAAGTGGAAGCATCGGCAACCTCCTGCAGAGTTTTAACACGTACACGTACAACGTCTACAAGCTTTTCAAAATATGCTTCGTTAGCAGCATCGTTGAACCATTCTTCGGTTACCAGGCCGTCTTTAACGAAGAAGGGCTTAGCATCCGGCAGAATTTTTTCCAGCGGCAGCTCGGACAGATATTGGCCGTTCATCCAGGTGAGCTTTTTGGTGTCATAAATGGCAGCCTTTTTACTCATCTGCTCCAGCTCAAACAGCTTAACGGTTTCTTCCAGAGTGAAGATTTCGCGTTCATCGCCGGGTCCCCAGCCAAGCAGAGTAAGATAGTTGATGATAGCTTCCGGCAGGTAACCTTGGCTACGAAATTCTTCAACGGAGGTTGCGCCGTGGCGTTTGCTCAGCTTGGAACGGTCCATAGCCAGAATCATCGGCATATGACCGAACTTAGGCGGCTCCCAGCCCAGTGCTTCGTAAACCAGCAGCTGCTTCGGAGTGTTGGAAAGATGCTCCTCGGCGCGCAGTACGTGAGTCATGCCCATCAGATGGTCATCGACACAAACAGCGAAGTTATAGGTAGGAATACCGTTGGATTTTACAATTACGAAATCGTCGAACTGGTCCATGTTAAAGGTAACTTCGCCATGAATCAGGTCATGCACGGTGATGCTGCCCTCGGCAGGAATCTTGATACGGATGGAATACGGTTCGCCTGCAGCGATACGTGCTTTAGCCTCTTCTGCCGGAATATCGCGGCAGGTACGTGCATAACGGAACGGTTGCTTAGCAGCGCGTTGTTTTTCGCGTTGTGCAGCCAGATCCTCGGTAGTGCAGAAGCAGTAGTATGCTTTGCCTTCGTCCAACAGCTGCTGAGCATATTTTTTGTAAATATCAAAGCGCTCGGACTGATAGTAAGGACCATATTCACCGCCGGCCTCCGGACCTTCATCCCAGTTGATGCCCAACCATTTTAGGCTGGTAAGGATTTGGCTTACGGAATCCTCTTTCAGACGTTCAATATCGGTATCCTCAATACGCAGAATCAGCTTGCCGCCCATTTTGCGGGCAAACAGCCAGTTAAACAGCGCAGTACGCGCACCACCAATATGTAAATACCCAGTAGGACTGGGAGCAAATCTTACTCTGACTTCAGACATTTCATCGTCTCCTTACATTTTAATTACGAATATAGATTGTCAATCAGACTAATTATACAGCTTTGAAGAAAAAAGTGCAAATATTAATCTGCGTTGCCGCCGTTTTTTATTTTTCTTCATGATTTAAAGAAAAAGCAAATCCGAAAGACTTCGTTCATAGAAAACTGCTTTTATTGCTATTATTTCGCATTTTTTTCGTTTGTCTAACCGCCGTTTTCGTATTATAATATTGTAATAAAGTAAACAAAAGGAGGATGCTTATGTGCCAAACCCCAGATTGGTCCGTCGGTGACCGCTATCTGCGTGAAAACGTTCCAGAGCTCGCCCCGTTAGTTGACCGTTATTCGCCTTGTCCGTTAAAGCCAAAATCTAAAGAAACTTATTTTACTATATTACTGACCGGTATTATTGCCCAACAGCTGCCGCCTGATGTCAGCCAGCAGCTGATGCAAAAGCTCGAAGGCCTCACCGGCAATCCTATTACGCCGCAGGCAGTGCTTGCTGCTTCCGCTGAGGACCTGCTCAGCATCGGTCTTGTTAAGCAAAAGGTAGATTACCTGCGCAGCTTTGCCGAAGCAGTGATCAACGGCAGCGTAACCATGGATAAGTTCGACGATATGACCGACAACCAGATTACCAAGCAGCTGATGCAAATCCGCGGCCTCGGCCAATGGACCATCGAAATGTTTCTGCTGCTGGCTCTGTGCCGCACGGACGTTGTTCCCAGCGCTGACTTCATCTTCAAAAAAGAGCTGCAGAAAATGCTCAATCTTAGCGAAATCCCCAAACGCGGCAAAATCAATACACTAACAGAAAGCTGGCGTCCCTGGCGCTCGCTCGCAGTGTGGTATATCTGGCAAAAAGCTAACGATAGCGAAAAAAAATAACACAAAAAGCAAAACAAAACCGTCCTTTCCGGTCTGCGATTTTACAGATAACGGGAAAGGACGGTTTTTCTTATTCTCCGAACACTATTTACTGTTCACTAATCACTGAATACTATTTCAGGCTGGCAATAGCAGCAGCGGTATCCTCAGCGCCGTAAACATAGGAGCCTGCTACCAATACGTTGGCACCGGCAGCCTTCACCAGCTTGGAGGTTTCGTCGTTAACGCCGCCGTCAACCTGAATATCCACGTTCAGTCCACGCTCGGTAATCATTGCATGCAGGCGCTCAATCTTCGGCACTACGCCTTCAATAAAGCTTTGGCCGCCGAAGCCGGGGTTAACGGTCATCAGCAGTACCATATCAACGTAAGGCAGAATTTCTTCTACCGTACTCAGGCTGGTAGCGGGGTTCAGTGCAACGCCGGCCTTCATGCCCTCAGCCTTAATCTGCTGGATGCAGCGGTGCAGATGCTTGGTGGTTTCTACATGCACAACAATCTGGTCGGCACCGGCAGCCTTGAAGTCGGCAATATATTTTTCCGGATTTTCTACCATCAGATGGCAGTCGAAAAACAGGTCGGTTACCTTACGGATTTTTTTCACTACAGGAGCACCGAAGGTCAGGTTAGGTACAAACTGGCCGTCCATAACATCGATGTGTACCCAGTCGGCACCGGCAGCTTCAATTTTTTTGATTTCATCAGCCAGATATGCAAAATCGGCAGATAAAATTGATGGAGCAACTTTAATCATCATTTTCTTCCCTCTTTCTCTTGCAGCAGTTTTACCTCTGCTAACATTGTCAAATATGATTCATAACGGCTGGCAGAAATCCTTCCTGCAGCCACAGCATCCTTTACACCGCAGACAGGCTCGTGCGTATGCGTACAGGGACAGAACCTGCAGCCTGCCTCATAATCGGCAAACTCACGGAAGGAGGCCAGCACCATTTCAGATGTCAAGCCCTCCAGCAGCAGATTTCCGAAGCCCGGAGTGTCCGCAATATAGCCTTCGTCGAACGGCAGCAGCTGTGCATAGCGTGTAGTATGCTTGCCGCGGCCAATTTTTTCGCTAACCTCGCCCGTGCGCAGGTCAACGCTGCTGTCGATAGCGTTGATGGTAGACGATTTGCCTACGCCCGAAGGTCCACCAAAGGCGCAGATTTTACCACGCAGACGCTCACGCAAAGCCTCCACGCCGGTGCCATTCTGCGCCGACAGAGTATAAACCTCGTAGCCGATAGGCTCATAAACTGCCTTCACCCGCTCAATCAGGCCCGCAGGAGCGTTATCCTCCTTGTTGAGCACCAAAATCGCAGGAATTTTTGCCAGCTCCGCCAGCGCCAGCAGCTTATCTGCCAGCAGAAAGCTGAAGTCCGGCGCAGCACAGGCAAAGGCTGCCACAAACAAATCCAGATTAGCCAGCGTAGGACGCGGCAGAAAATTTCTGCGCGGCAGCACACCGGTAATCATCCCCTCGCGTTTTTCGCTGCTGCTTACCTCAAAGCCGGCGATATCGCCTGTTGCCAGCGAAAAACGGTTTTTCTTCATTTTTCCCTTTACCTTGCAGGTATAGGGCTCGTTTTCACCCTCAACCTTCAGGTAATAATAGCCGTTATAATTTTTCAGGACTCTGCCCTGCAGCTCTGCCATGTTTACAGGTTCCTTTCGGAAATGAGCTTGCCGTCACAGATGAACTGGACCTTGGCATTGCCTGCATATTCCACCTTCTGACGCAGACGCACGCTGCCGTTTTGTGTACCGCTGTACAGCGTTGCCGTGCCGTTGTCATCCGTCAGCACAATGCGTACGTTGGCAGGCTTGCCGCTCGGTACGACAAAGTCAACGTAGGCGCTCTTCTTTTCGCCGCCGGCAGCTACAGTAATCGCTACAGCCGCGCCGTCGTTAAGGTTACTGCCTACACCCGGGTTGCAGGCCAAAACTACATTCTTCTTAGCGTTGGCATCCTGAACCTTTTTGATTTCACCAAGCTTCAGGCCTGCCTGCTCCAGCATGCCCTTAGCTTCGTCAATGGATTTGCCGATAATATTCGGAACCTGCTTGTCGCCCTCGTTGATTACCAGGTCGATGGCAGTTCCTTTTGGAGCCTTGTCCAAGCCCTTCGGCGACTGGCTGAGTACAGCGCCGATTTTACCGCCGTCCACATGCTTGCGCGTCACCTTGCCGACCTTAAAGCCTGCATCCGCCAGCTGCTGCTCCGCCTTCGACAGCGACATGCCCGTAACATCAGGCACAGCCTTCAGCTCCGCACCCTTACAGATGGTCAGGATAATAAGGCTGCCCTGCTTACGTTTTTCGCCGGCCTTCGGAGACTGCTCCATAACAGTACCTGGCTTAAACTTATCAGGATCGCCGTATTTTTCCTCCAGCTCTACCTTAAACTGCTTTTCCTCCAGCAGCTTCTGTGCTTCTACTACCGTCATATTGGTAACATTAGGCACCTCAATCTCCGCCAGATTGCGGTTGAAGATAAAGTGCGCTACCAGTGAAATTGCTACTACCGCAGCAGTAATCATTACTATCAGTTTGGTATAATTCAGCTTTTTCTTAACCACCGGTTTTTCATCCCCTGTTTTTTCGGAAGGCATTGCTTCCTGCTTTTCCTGAATTTTTTCCGGCTCTTGTGTTACAGCCGGAGTTACCTGCTTTGGCGGCAGCTCACTGCGCACCGGCTTCATAATCACCGTAGCACCATCATCAGGGCTATCGACAACATTGCCGTTGGACTTCACCGCGCCCAGCTCCTGATGATAGTCCTCGCTGCTGAACGGGAAGAGCTTCATCTTCAGGTTCATCAGATCACGACGCAGCTGACCGGCATTTGCATATCTGTCCTCACAGCGCTTCGCCAGTGCCTTATCCATAATCTCCTGCATGCCCTCGGGAACATTATCCATGTAGTCCTTCAGCTGCGGCACAGGCTTTTCTACATGCATCATAGCAACAGAAACAGCCGTTGTACCAACGTAAGGAACCTCACCCGTAAGCATTTCGAAGAGTACTACGCCCAAGGAATAGACATCGCTGCTGGCAGTAATCTTACCGCCGCAGGCCTGCTCCGGCGAAATATAATGCACCGAACCCATCACCGATTTGGAATAAACCATCGTCTGGTTCGTGACCATTTTGGCAATGCCGAAATCAGCGATTTTCGGATTCATATTTTTGTCAATCAAAATATTCTGCGGCTTGATGTCACAGTGAATAATATTATGGCTATGAGCATGCTGCAGCGCATCTGCAAGGCGCACGGCGATTTCCAGCACAGTATTCAGGCTCAGCTTATGCTCCTTCATATACTCCTTCAGAGTAACACCGTCAACATATTCCATAACTATATACTGATTGCTGCCTTCCGACACAACATCATAGATATTGATAATATACGGATGCACCAGGCGCGCCGCGGATTTTGCCTCCCGGCGGAACTGCTCCAGCAGCTCGTTGTCCTCGAGGAACTGGTCGCGCAGCATTTTCACGGCTACATTACGATCCAAAAGCTGGTCGTGGGCCAAAAAGACTTCGGCCATACCGCCATAGCCAATCGGACGAATAATCTCATAGCGTCCGTTCAAGATGGTCTTGCCATTTTTATCCATTACAGCTTTCCTCCCCCTGCGTAGTTAAATCAATCAGAATCAGGGACACGTTATCGCGTCCGCCGTTGTCCAGGCTCTGCTCCAGCAATTTGTCCGCAGCCTGCTCCGGATCGGCACAGCCGATAATCCGGCTGATTTCAGCTGCACGCAGCATGTCGGACAGACCGTCGCTGCACAGCAGCAGCCTGTCACCCTCCTGCAGACGGAAGCTGAAGAAATCAGCCTTTACCGTTTCCTCGACACCCAGGGCTTGCAGCAAAATATTACGCTGCGGATGTACAAAGGCTTCCTCGTCCGTAATTTTTCCCTGTTCCTTTAAATCTGCTACCAGTGTATGGTCATGCGTCAGCTGCTCCAGCTTGTCGTTGCGGAACAGATACAATCTGCTGTCGCCTACATGGCAGCAGTAGCCGTGACCGTCCCCCGACAGATAAAGCGCCGTCATCGTCGTTCCCATGCCGGAATAGCTTTCGTTGCTCACCGCCATTTTGTAAACGTGCGTATTGGCCTTATCAAAGGCCTCCAGCATAACCTTACGGATATTCTGTTCCTCCTGCTCATGGCGCAGGCTGTGTGTTGCAGCCTCAAAGGCTTTGATAGTAGACCTGCTGGCGATTTCGCCTGCCGCATAGCCACCCATACCATCTGCTACAGCAAAAAGATACGGCTCCCCCCCCAGCAGCGCATCTTCATTATTCTCTCTGACCAGGCCCACATGGGTTCTGCTGATTACCTGCATTATTTTTGCTCCTGTTCCTTAGCAAATTTAGCCCGCAGCTGACCGCAGGCCGCATCAATATCCTTGCCCATCTCCTTACGAACGGTAGCGTTAATCCTGTTTTTCTGCAAGATGCGCAAAAAGCGTTCTACTGCCGCTTTGGACGGACGCTCAAAGCCCTGCTCCGGTACCGGGTTGGCCGGTATCAGATTAACGGATGCCTGCTTATAGCGCAGGTAATTGCTCAAAAGCTCCGCGTCCTGCGGACTGTCATTTTTTCCCTTCAACAGAATATATTCATATGTTATCTGCCTGCCGCTGGCCTTGCTGTAGCTTTCGGCAGCAGTCAGCACATCCACGAAAGGATAGCCCTTGTTGACAGGCATCAGCGCCGTACGCAGCTCGTTTTTGACAGCATGCAGCGAAATTGCCAGATTAATCGGCTTGCCCTGCTCCACCAAGCGCTTGATGCCCGGAATGATGCCGCAGGTCGAAAGCGTCATATTGCGGTAGCTCATGTTACAGGTGTCCTCGCGGTGCAGAAAATCCAGCGCCTGCAAAACGCTGTCAAAGTTCAGCATCGGTTCACCGCTGCCCATAACCACCACTCTGCTCACCATTGCACCCTGCTCACGCAGACGCTCGTTGAACAGGTAAACCTGAGCCACGATTTCTGCAGCCGTCAGATTGCGTACAGCGCCCTTCAGGCCGCTGGCGCAGAAGGCGCAGTGCATATCGCAGCCGACCTGGCTGGAAACGCACACGCTGTAGCCATAGTCATGGTGCATCAGAACAGTTTCTACCGAATTGCCGTCCGGCAAGCCCAAGAGCAGCTTGCTCGTCATGCCGTCGGAAGAATTCTGCTCGCGCAAAATTTTCAGACTGTGCGGCAGCACGGTAAATTTTTCCTGCAGTACGGCAATATCGGCCTTGCTCAGGTTGTGCATAGCGGCAAAATCAAAGACCGACTTTTGGTACAGCCATTGAAACACCTGCTTGGCACGAAACTTTTTCAGGCCTGCCGCCACAAATAATTCTTGTAATTCTTCTATTGGTAAAGCAAAAATATCTTGCATTCTCTTACCTCTATATTACTGCTTTTTCATCAGCTTACAGATATAAAAGCCGTCAATGCCGTCATTCTGCGGCAGAAGCTGCAGCTCCTGTACCTGTTCGCCCGTCAGCGGATGCGTAAATTCCACACGCTGCCATTCGGGATGCTGCGTTAAAAACTCTTCTACCAGATAATGGTTTTCGCTCTGCTCAATCGTGCATGTGCTGTAAACCATGGTGCCGCCATCCTTCACGTACTGTGCGGCATTCTTTAAAATTGCCAGCTGCAGCGGCGGGAACAGCTTCAAGTCCTTACGTTGCTTGCGCCAGCGTGCTTCCGCACGGCGGCGCAGCACACCCAGACCGGAGCAGGGTGCATCAACCAAAACTCTGTCAAACGCGCCCAACCATTCGCTGCGCAACTGCAGAGCATCGTTCTGCAGTGCTTTGACGCTCTTCATACCCAGACGGGCAGCGTTTTCGGCAATCAGCTCCAGCTTGTGCTCGTGGATGTCGCAGGCGATAACCTCGCCCTTATCCTGCATAAGCTGTGCCACGTGTGTTGCCTTGCCGCCGGGAGCGCTGCACATATCCAGCACGCGCATTCCGGGCTGGGGCGCCAGCACCGGCGCTACCAGCATGGAGCTTTCGTCCTGAATATAAAAATGCTGCGGCAGTGCCGCCAAAAGTGTATGCAGCGACGGCAGATGCTCTGCCACAATGCCGTAGGGACTCCATTCGGAAGCACGCACCTGCGCACCCATTTCCGTCAGATCCGCCAACAGCTTGTCGCGCGTAGTCACCAGCGTATTAACACGCAGGCACACCGGCGCAGCCGTATTATCAAACGCCAGCAGGCGTTCGGTGCCGCCGCGTCCCCACGGTCCCAGCCAGCGTTTCACCAGCCAGCGCGGATGGTAATACTTTAGCGACAGATAATCGGCATCCTGTTTTTCGGAATCGGGCAGGACGAACGCACCTGCCTCCTGCTTGCGCAGCAGACCGCGCAGAACGCCGTTGACAAACTTGGCGCTGCCCTCATGGCTCACCGAGCGCGCCAGCTTTACAGCCTCGTTTACTGCCGCCGACGCAGGAATACGCGTCATATACAGCAGCTGGTAGGTGCTGATGCGCAGTATCGCCAGAATATCACCGGCCACCTTATCCAGCGGACGGCTGACGCACTGCGCCAGATACCAGTCAAGCGTACCGCTGGCCTTCACCGTGCCGTATACCAGCTCCGTTGCCAGCCTTCTGTCAAGGTCGCTCAGTCTGCTGCCGCGCAGATACTGGTTCAGCGCGATATTCGTATAAGCGCCGTCCTCCAACACCATACGCACCAAAAGCGCCGCTGCTCCGCGGGCGCTTTCAGGATAATTTGCTTTTTGTTCCTTCCGCATGCTTTGTTTCTTCCTCATCATCTTCCATAAATGCTAAAATTGCTGCTTCCAGCTTATTAATATCTACCCGTGTGTTAAAGCAGGGACCAAATGGACGCTCGTTTAAAACGCCCAGAACCGGCAGAGGAAACACGTCCTGAATGCCGCTGGTCAGGTCACGCTCGCAGGCCACGGCCACAATAGCCTTCGGCCTTGCCTGCTTAACCATCTGCCTTGCCAGCGTACCGCCTGTAGCCACAGCAAAATGGCAACCATATTTGTGCGCCAGCCCAAGCATAGCACCTACGCTGCAGCGTCCGCACTGACGGCAGTTCTCTACGTTACGGGTTATCTTATGTACGCAGGTATCCAGCTGGATACAATGCGGTGTTAAAATCATTATTCGGTTGGCAGGCACCTTCACCTTATGCTGCAGCACCAGATTGTTGCTGACCTCAATAAAGGACTGCTCGATGCGGTCACGGGGAATGTTGAACAAGCGTCCCAGTACTACCGCAAAGGGGAAAAGAATATTAATTGCCTTCCATGCCCAAAAATACAAAATCTTGAGTACCGGTATTCCCAACAGCGCCATAACAATTCCCAGCACGCCGCTGAGCATCGCCAACACTATAAGTACGCCGAAAAAGCCGAAGACTATCGGCAAAAATCTGCTGATTTCATAAAGTCCCGGAAAGGTTACCTTCCAGACCACATAAAACATCAACGCACCTAAAATGGCGCTGATGGAGGTCAGAGCCATAAATATACGTTTTTTAGGCTTAAATACACTGTCTTCGTTCATTAAAAGATTACTCCTTCAAATCACAGCCTGCTTCAGGCAAGCAGGTCGCCCTCCTGTACGCCGCGGCCGTTCAGGAAAACCTGCGCCGGCATACGTTTCTTGGATTCGGGCTGTACCTCGGTGATTTCCAGTACGCCCTCACCGCAAGCCACAAAGAAGCTGTGCTTGCCGGTTTCGATAACGGTACCGGCAGCAGCAGCGCTGCTTTTGTCAGTCATTTTACTGCCCCAGATTTTCAGGCTCTTGCCGTTCGGCAGCTTGGTAAAGGTGCTGGGTGCAGGGTTGAAGCCACGGATGAGGTTGTGTACCTCCTGCGCCGTTTTGCTCCAGTCGATATGCTCCATGCTGCGGTCGAGAAGTGTCGCATAGGTAGCCTGCGCATCATCCTGCGGTTCAGCAACGGCAGTACCTGCCGCAATCTTGTCGATAACCTGCAGCAGCAGCGTCGCACCTTGCTCACGCAGAGCGTCATGCAGCTCGCCCATTGTGGTATTTTCTGCGATAGGCACTACCACCTTATCCAGCATAGCGCCGGTGTCCATACCGATATCCATCTGCATAATTGTTACGCCCGATTCCTTTTCGCCCTTGATGATAGCGTACTGAATCGGTGCCGCACCGCGATACTTCGGCAGCAGGGAAGCGTGTACGTTGATGCAGCCGTATTTCGGCAGCTCCAGAATTTCCTTGCTCAAGAACTGGCCGAAGGCAGCTACTACAATCAGCTCCGGCTGCAGCCCGTGCAGCAGCTCAACAAATTCAGGAGTCTTAACCTTTTGCGGCTGGTAAACAGTCAGGCCCTGCGCCAGCGCATATTCCTTAACAGGTGTCTGCAGCAGCTTGTTGCCGCGTCCCTTCGGACGGTCCGGCTGAGTTACTACCGCAAGAATTTCATGCTTACCGCTTTCGCACAGCGCCTGCAGGCTGCCGACTGCGAAATCCGGTGTTCCCATAAATACTATACGCATTTGTTTTCCTCCGTATATCTTTTTTTCGTATCCCGCTCAGGATTTATCTTACAGCATCCTCGGGATTTTCCTTCTGCTTAGGCGAAATGGTTTTAGCCTTGTCGATGAACAGAATGCCGTCCAGATGGTCCAGCTCATGCTGAATGCAGATAGCCAGCAGACCACTTGCGGAAAGCAGCATGCGTTGACCGGTTTTGTCGGTGAATTCGCATTCCACATATTCGGAGCGTTCTACCTCGCCTTCGTAATCAGGCACGGAAAGACAGCCCTCGCTGCCCAGCACCTTGCCCTCACGTTTAACAATCTCAGGGTTAATCAGTTCGTACAGGCCTTCGCCTACGTCAATAACTACTACGCGCTTGCTTACACCCACCTGCGGTGCTGCCAGGCCTACGCCGTCGGCCGCATACATTGTTTCTGCCATATCACGCAGCAGACGCTGCAATTTTTTATCTATACGCTCTACCGGTTGAGCTACCTCACGCAGCACCGGCGCGCCAGCAATCACTATTTTTAACTTAGCCATTTTTGTTCCTCCTTGTAGCTATTCCAATAGTTCATTATAACACATTACTACAGAAAAAAACAAATTCTCTGTGCAGGCTTCCTCATATATTTATGCCCAAACCGCAAAAGCCTTCTGCGTCAGGCGGATTTTCCGTCCGAAGCAGAAGGCTTTAAAGCTTTTTTATTATTTATTTTTTATAATTGTTTTTATCTACCATACGGATACCGGTATTTACCAGCTTCTGTGCAGGCTTGCTGCCATCTTTTACTGCTGCAGCGGCAGCCATCACAGCCTCATAGCCCATTTTGTACTGATTCTGTACGGCAACGGCGATACTATAGTTCTTGTCCTCCAGGCCAAGTAAAGTCTTTTTGCCAAGGTCAAAACCGGTAACGGCAACATCCTTGCGACCTGCAGCCATTACAGCATCAACGGTTGCATTGGTGGAACCGTTGTTGCAGGCGATAATGCCTTTAACATTATGAGTGTTTTTAATTTTTTCGGCAACCAGCTTAGCAGCGCCTGCGTCATCACCGTAGTTAATAATATAATCATGTTCTATTTTCCAGCTCGCAGGAGCAAATTTACCCCAGTTTGCCATAACGCTGTTCAAGCGGTCGGCAATCGTAGTGCTGGCCAAGGTGCTGACATGTACCAGAACTGTTGCCTCCTCGGATTCCTTAACGCCGTTGGCCTTCATCTGCTCTACCATCTGCTGGCAAACCTCGGCACCGGCCTCCAGGTTATTTGTGAGGAAGGCTGCATCATAATCATTGCTGCTGAGTGCAGTATCAACCAAAAATACCGGCAGCTTCTGCTCGCGCAGAGTTTTCGCACTTGCCGTCATATTGGAGCTGTCCGCCGGAGCAAGTATTACTGCGTCCGCTTTTTTGCCAGGAAGCTCTTTGACCATATCGCGTTGCAGCTCCCAATCGCCGTCCTTCATAACGCCACCTACATAAACGTTAACGTCAGCCTTGGCTGCTCCGTCCTTAATGCCGCGGATAACTTCTTCCCAGTAGTTACCCTTCATAACCTTAAGTACGGCATAGACGTTTTTGCGTCCTTCCTTTACTTCCGTCACAGGCTCAAAATCCTGCTTAGTTTTGGCGTTCATAACCTTTTGTGTCACCGCACCCTGCTGCGCGTTATTGCCGCCGCAGCCTGCAACACCTACAAGCAGTAAAGCCGAGAATAAAACTGCTAATAATTTTTTCATACCCATACTATCAACCTCCGCTTATTTATATGAGCAACATTTCAAAACTTGCTCACATATTATCAATAATATTATAACACTTTTACACGAAAAATCAAGCAATTTGTAATTTTTGTTTGTTTTAACCTAAATTCAATAGTCACGTAAACATTAAAGAGCAAAAAGACTCAGCAAGCATTATATTTATCACAAATCAAGGCTGTTTTTCTGCGTTCAAATCAAAGCCAAATATTATTTTTGTCCTCTTTCACTTCACAATAGCTTGCGTCAGGTAAAGATAACTTTACAAAAGCTCTTTCTTCTCATCAAAGTTTGTGCTATAATCTTTTATTAAGCAAGCAAAAACTGACACCAGTGCAGCCCGCTTTATGATAATTTAGGGAGGATTTTTACATATGCTGAACCAGGTTTCTTTATTCACCGAAAACAACGAGGGTGGTTTATTCAAAATCACTACTATTCTTGCCAAAGCCAATATCAATATTTACACCATGCTGGCCAATGACAGTGCGGAATTCGGCATCGTGCGCCTGATTGTGGACAAGGCAGAAACTGCTATCGAGGTGCTGAAGGCAGAAGGCTACCAATGCCGTCAGGACAAAGTTATTGCCGTAGAGATGAACGATACTCCGGGTTATCTGGACGGAATTCTTTCCGCTATCCATGGTGCCAACATTGATATTTCTTATCTGTACATCTCCTTTAACCGCGACAATGTTAAGCCGGTTGTAGTTTTCAAAACCAACGAGCCGGAAACTGCCACCTTCCTCATCGGTCGTGGCTACAAGCTGCTGGAAACATTTTAATAGCTAAGACAGTTTAGAGGCCGCCCGCTGAAGCAGGCGGTCTTTTTGCACGCAAAAAAGCTGCCGCAGCCTTCGCTGCAGCAGCTCTTGTTCAACATTTTACAGTTCTTCCGCCAGGTCAAGCAAAAGTCTTTCCGTCTTTTCCCAACCCAGGCAGGGGTCAGTAATAGATTTGCCGTAAACGCCGTCATGCACGCCCTGAGCACCGTCCTCAATATAGCTTTCAATCATCAATCCCTTGACGATTCTGCTGATATCGGCGTTCAGCTTGCGGGAATGTACAATATCCTTGGCAATGCGGATTTGCTCCAGATATTTTTTGCCGGAGTTGGCGTGGTTGGTATCCACGATAATTGCCGGATTCTGCAGCTGACGTTCTGCGTACATATCAATAACAATCTTCAGCACCTCATAATGGTAGTTGGGGAAGCTGTTGCCGATGGGGTCAACATAACCTCGCAGAATGGAATGCGCCAACGGGTTGCCCTTTGTGCGTACCTCCCAGCCACGGAACAAAAATTCCTGCTCATGCTGCGCTGCCGCCACACTGTTGAGCATAACGGACAAATCGCCGCTGGTAGGATTCTTCATGCCAACGGGAATGCCTACACCGCTGGCAATCATGCGGTGCAGCTGGTCCTCGCTGGAGCGCGCGCCTACTGCGGCATAGCTCAGCAAATCCGACAGATAGCGGAAAACCTCAGGATAAAGAATTTCCTCCGCACCGGTCAGACCTGTTTCCTCCACCACGCGCACATTCATTTTGCGGATGGCAATAATACCGCCCAGCATATCCTCCTCACCTTCGGGAGAAGGCTGGTGCAGCATGCCCTTGTAGCCTACGCCGATAGTACGCGGCTTGTTGGTGTACAGACGCGGTACGATAAAAATTTTATCCTGCACCTTTTCCTGCAGCTTGGCCAGACGATAAACATAGTCCAGCACAGCGTCCTCGTTATCGCTGGAGCAAGGACCGATAACCAGCAAAAAGCGGTCATCCTTGCCTGTAAAAATATTCTTTATAGCCTCGTCACGCTGCAGCTTCAGCAGCTTAGAAGCCTTACTTACCGGATAATCCTCCATTAAGGCCTGCGGCGACGGCAGCACCTTGATAAATTCCATCTGCATGCTCATAAACAATTACTCCCATTAATCAATTTGCTGACACCGGCAGATTTTTTGCAACATTCTACCGGTATTAGCAGTGTTAAATTTCCTATATTGTAACACAAACTCTGTTTTTATACAATCATTTATCACTTTAAATTACACTTACAGGATCAACATTAAAGTATAAATTTGCTTTTTCCTTAAATTCGCTGTTCAGCAGCGCTTCCTTTGTTTCCTTCAAATTCTGCGCCTTCAGCAGCACATTGAAGCGATACAGGTCATAGGCCTTCGCCACCAGTGAGGGAAACGGTCCTGCAATCAGCAAATCCTCCAGTTTGCCTTGCAACTTTAAGCTCTGCAGATAGAAGACAACCTGCTGCGCCAGCGCCAGGCCTGCACTCTCATCCTTATCCACCACCTGCAGCTTAAGCATCTGGGCGAACGGCGGATAAAAATAGTTCTGACGTTCCTGCAGCTCGCGCTTGGCAAAGGTGTCGTAATCCTGCGTCGTCGCCAGCTGCAGAATCGGGTTATCCGGATCATAGGTTTGGAAGATTACATGTCCCGGCCTGTCACCGCGTCCCGCACGCCCCGCTGCCTGCGTCAGCAGCGAAAAGGCACGTTCCGACGCTCTGTAATCCGGCAGATGCAGTGTACTGTCCGCCGCCAGTACTCCCACCAGCGTTACATTGGGAATATCATGTCCCTTCGCCACCATCTGCGTACCTATCAAAACATTGGCCGCACCGTCGGCAAAGCGCCGCAAGATATCGGCATGCGCAAACTTCGCCACAGTCGAATCCTGATCCATGCGCAGCACACGCACCTCCGGCAGCTGCTGCAGCTGTTCTTCGGCCTTCTGCGTACCGCTGCCGAAATACTTAATACGGCGGCTGTGACAGTTTGGGCATTCCTGCGGCAGCGGCATCGTATTACCGCAGTAATGGCAGCGCAAATCCTCGTTCTTCTTGTGGTAAACCATTGCTACAGCACAATGCGGACAGGTAATCGTTTGGCCGCAGTCACGGCACATCACAAAGGTAGAATAGCCACGGCGGTTCAAGAGGACAATCGCCTGCTCCCCCGCCGCCGCCGTCATCACCAGCGCCTGCTGCAGCGCGCGTGACAGCACGCTGAAATTGCGCGCCTCCAGCTCCTTGCGCATATCCACGATCTCAACCTTTGGCAAAGCGGCACCATTCGGACGTGACGTAAGATGCAAATGTGTACATTCGCCCTGCAGTGCCTTATAATACGTGCATAAATCCGGCGTAGCACTGCCAAGCACCAGAGCTGCGCCGGTCAGACGGCAGCGGGTGCGGGCAACATCACGTGCATTATAGTGTGGACGATGGTCCTCCTCCTTGTAGCTGCCTTCGTGCTCCTCGTCGACAATCACCAGTCCCAGCTTTTCAAACGGAGCGAACACGGCACTGCGCACGCCAATCAGCACCCTCGCCTTGCCTGTGCGCATGCGGTACCACACATCGCCTCTTTCGTTTTGTGAAAGCTTACTGTGCGCCACAGCAATTTCGCTGCCGAACCACGCCTGAAAGCGCTTCACCAGCTGTGCTGTGAGCGCAATTTCCGGCACCAGCATCAGCACCTGCCAGCCTGCATCCACAGCATGAGCCGCCGCGCGCAGATAAACCTCTGTCTTACCGCTGCCCGTAATTCCCTGCAGCAAGAACGACTGCGCACGCTGCGCATCTATCGCCTGATTGATTTTAACTGCAGCATCCTGCTGCTCCGCCGTCAGCTGCAGGCTTTCGCCACGCTCCTGCACCGTGTTGTAGCTGTTGCGCAGCACACGCTTCTGCACTGCGTCCGCCAAACCGTTTTGCGCTAATGCGCGCGCCACGGCAGAGCTCACACCCTGCTGCGCCAGCTCGCTTACGCTAAGCGCTCCTGCTGCCTGCGCCAGTACACCCAAGGCGGCATGCTGACCCTTGGCGCGTTTGGCAAGTACCCCTTCGGCCAGCGCCTTCCTGCCTGCTACATTGATGCGGTAAGCCAACACAGTTTTTTCCTGCAAACGCTCATTATAAACATAATAAAGCAAACGTCCCTGCGCATCACGCACGGCACGCCGCTTAATGCTCGATTTTCCCGGCACAAAAAGGCGCATCGCCTCTGCAAGCGAACACATATAATAATCTGCCATCCATTTAGCAGTAGCCAGCATTTCCTCATCAAACCAGGGCGTATCGCCCAAGGCTGCCTCTACAGGCTTAAGCTTGCCGCGAAGCTCTTGGTCGGCAGGCAGTAGCACACGCTCAACCACAAAGCCCTCCACCTTCTGGCCGCTGAAGGGAACAACTACACGCCAGCCGCTGTCTATAAACTGCAGTGCTTCCGGCACACTGTAGGTAAACTGACGGAATAAATTTTTTACCGGTAAATTTATTGCAACATTAACAGCAAACATGGCAACCTCCCGCAAACATACTTGTAGTTTATTATAGCATAAATCAGGGAGAATGCGGAGCGCGTTTATATAAAAAAGGCGTTCTACCGTACTTTTGGTAGAACGCCTTGTAATGCTATGCTGTTATACTTTTACGCGCTCAGCTTGGATGCCAGCTCGCGCACCTCTGCTTCCGACAGCTTGGAAAGACGAACGGTAAACTCAATGCTCATACCCTCAGCCAGCAAATCCTTGGCAAATTCAATCTTCTTTTCTTTTGCCATTGCTTCTGCTGCTTCTTTAGCTAATGCTTCTGCCTTTCTTGCAGCATATTCTTCAATTACATCAGTCATTTTTTCTTCAACTGCCTTCGCTGCTGCTTCGGCTTTTCTTGCAGCATATTCTTCAATTACGTCAGTCATTTTTTCTTCGCCCTCCTTGCTGTATTTCAAAAACTCCATGCGATCGGCAAATTCATGGTAATGTAAATTTTTAGGCTCTGTACAATATAAATCCTGCATAAGTTTACCTAATGCTGTATCATCTCGACGCTGGCTGTTGACATAAATGATATGAGAACCATCTTCAAAGCATTTCGCATTTTCATCTATTCTGCGCCTTATATTATACAACGGCAGATTATCGCGCAAGACATCATTCTCTGTAATAAAAATTACGTAGGTATCCGGCAGCTCTTCGTAAAGCTTACTTGGTTGCAGGAAGTGTGTATCAAGGATACTGCTGTAAAATCTGGCGCGTCTTGCCGGAGCACCTTCATCGCTTCTTTGTACCTCTACGTTAAAATAGCGTCCCTCGCTATCCTGCGCCAGGATATCCAACTGCGAAGAATGTCCGTAGATGTTTTGAATAAAGCTTTGTATCCTGACATTCCTCACCTTAATTTTATCATCTCCCAGGATTACGCGCAAGAAAACCTGCGCTGCTTCTTTGTTGTCATCAAGCATAAAGTTCATAAACCTGTTGTTCATCATGCAAAGGCTGCGGATGACCTGCTTGATTTCACTTTCTTGACTTGCTTCATTTGTCTGCATAACTTCAACTCCCTCGTATAATATAGCCATAGCTTAGGTTGCTTTTAATAAAAATTTAAGCTATGC